>Ga0114916_1000503_pt1 | contig 26070 bp, 17 predicted proteins | sample MalvirAntarct_66_FD_83501 | JGI IMG/M metagenome (GOLD analysis project Ga0114916, IMG submission 83501) | Marine viral communities from the Global Malaspina Expedition - Malaspina viral metaG Antarct_66 | ecosystem: Environmental > Aquatic > Marine > Oceanic | place: West Anvers Island... | reverse complement strand
CAAATATGTTTTTTCGTACACAACTAAAAGCTTTGGAACAATGGCGAAAGGCTTCCACACGGAAACCTTTAGTGATTCGTGGTGCGCGACAAGTAGGAAAAACAACGCTCATTCATGAATTTGGAAAACAGTTTGAGCAATATATTTATATCAACCTGGAACGTTCCAAAGATGCGCAGTTGTTCGAACAATTTGATGATATTCAACAACTCACAACACGCATTTTTCTCGAAAAAGGGAAGCGTCGTGAAGCGATTCAAGACACACTTCTTTTTATTGATGAAATTCAAGAGTCACCGAAAGTAGTAAACCTCTTGCGCTATTTTAAAGAAGAATTATCCGATTTAGCTGTAATCGCAGCAGGAAGCATGCTCGAAACATTACTTGGGAAGAACCTTACTTTTCCAGTAGGTAGAGTGGAGTACAAAGTTCTGCGTCCCGTTTCTTTTGAAGAATTTTTAAAAGCTACGGGTGAAGATCAATTACTTGAGGAGTATTTCAAAACACCGATTGAAAAATATGCACAAAAAGCATTATTGCGGGCTTTTCATACCTATGCATTGTTGGGAGGAATGCCTGAAATTATTCAGCATTATAGTGAACACCGAGATGTTACGGCCTTGGGTCCCATTTACGATGCGTTGATTAGTTCTTACTTGCAGGATGCAGAGAAATACTCCAAGAGTGAACAACAATTACAGTTGATTCGATTTTCAATTCATCAAGCGATGTTAAAAGCAGGGCAACGAACCACTTTTCAACGTTTTGGAAATGCTAACTATTCGTCAAAAGCGATTGGTGAGGTATTGCGTGCGCTAGAAAAAACGCATCTACTGCACATTTTGTATCCAGTTACAGGAACTAAACTTCCTTTGGAACCCGACTACAAAAAAACACCTCGTATTCAGTTTTTGGATAGTGGATTGATCAACTACTTTGCAGGGTTGCAAAAGGATATAATTGCAACGGATGATCTTGATAAGATTTACAACGGTACTTTAATTGAGCACTTGGTAGGTCAGGAATTGTTGTCTTTTCAGTCATTGAGCTTGGATAAACTTCATTTTTGGGTACGTCAAAAAAAACAATCCGATGCTGAAATTGATTTTTTGTATCCGCATGAAAGTAAATTGATTCCGATTGAAGTGAAATCTGGAGCAACAGGAACCTTGAAATCCTTACAGGTTTTTATGGATCGATCACCGTTACACTTTGCCATTCGTTTTTATGCGGGTGAGCGCAGAATTGATGAACTCCAAACAAAAGAAGGGAAACCTTTTTATTTGTTGAGTCTGCCCTATTTTTTGGCAGCACGTATTGAGTCTTACATTGATTGGTTGATTTCAGAAATTGGTGATACTCCTCCTGAAAAAGCTATGGTCGAAGAAAGCAGTGGTTCATATTCTCGTGCAAAAACCAAAGACAAAGAATGGACCATCGAGTTGTTGACGCCAAAACACAAAAAGTTACTTCAATTTTGTGCAGAGAAACCAAAAAAAGGCAAAACCCTTCTCGAAAAAGGATTAGGATTAAGCTATCAATCTCGAAACAAAAAGGAGTATATCAAACCTTTGATGGATTTGGGTTTATTGGAGTTTACCATTCCTGAGTTTGAAAAAAGTAAAGAACAACGCTATCGATTAACGGAGAAAGGAAGGTCGGTAATTTCAGATAAGGTGTAATTTATTAACCGCTAAGCACGCGGAGGAGGCGCAAAGGTCGCAATATTTCCTCCGCGGACTTGGCGCCTAACTTTGAGCAATATTAGCGTTAAAACATCTTCAGACTAAGCTAAGAATTATACTCTATATTTTCCTGTTAGAATTATCTTTCACGAATACGCTGCAACTCCTGAACATCCAACAAATCCTTTGGTCGGTTAGATTTAATTTTACTCGTAATCAAATCTTCATAACTCAAAACGCGCCATCGAATAACTGGTTCAATATTGATCTGAGTTGTTTCTGCCTGTTCATAAGCTTCATCGAATGACTTATTAACAGAAAACCGAGTGATTAGCTCTACATACAGCCCAGCAGGAGAAAATTTTAATGAAATATTTTGTTCACCCTTTTTCACAGACTCGGGAATCTCATCAATGTCATAGTCCATTTTTTGAAAAACCTCAAGAAGTCGTTCAAGATTTTCAGAAGTCAAGTCTATCCACCAATCAACATCCGCTGAATGACGTTGATATCCGTGAAAGTTAACGGCTCCACCACCAACCATTATCATCTTCACACCGGATTCATTGGCTAACTGAACAAATCTTTTTAAATCCTTGTCCCAGGCGTCAATCATTTTTCGATTTTATTTCAATAACAAAATTATCCTTTGTATCGTATTCCGCTTTTGTAGGAAACGCTCTCATCTTTTTTAGCATCACCAAAAAAGACAATAGTCGCTCAGAAGGACTAAGCTTTAAAAACTCATCCTCTTGCTGACGTTTACTTTCTTCCTTGGTTTGAAATGAGATTTTCATAGTACTAAGTTACGAAAAAAGAAATTATTTCATCCTCAACTTAACCGCTAAGTGCGCGGAGAAGTCGCAAAAGCACGCTATATTAACTCTCAGCGACCTTGGCGCCTCCTCCGCGCTCTTTGCGGTTAAACTTAAACCTTCCTCAACCCAACCTTAGTATCCCCTTCACTCTCAATATCTGCTAAAAACTCAGTTCCTTCAATACTTCCAACATTAATCGCGTCAGCTAGTACCTCAGCTGCAATGTAGCTTTTGTTGGCTTCAATCGCTGCGGAAATCTCTTCGTTGGTGTCAATAGAAACATTGATCTTATCCGTTACCTCAAAACCAGCATCTTTACGGAAGTTTTGGATGCGGTTTACGATTTCGCGAGCGATTCCTTCTTGACGTAACTCTGGAGAAATTGTGATGTCCATGGCTACGGTGATTCCGTTTTCGGACGTCACTAACCATCCAGGGATGTCGTCGGTTTCGATTTCGAAGTCATTCATGTCGAGCTCAATTTGCTCACCGTTAACTTGGCCAGACCAACCTTTGTTATTTTCAATAGCAGCGATTTCTTCTTCTCCCCATTGATTAACCATTCCAGCAATAGCTTTCATGTGCTTACCGTATTTTGGGCCGATTGTTTTAAAATTGGGCTTTATTTTTTTGGTTAAAACGCCTGTTGTGTCTTCTAGTAATTCCAGTTCTTTCACGTTGATTTCAGAAAGAATTAAATCTTGCACGTGCTTGATACGCGATTTAAAACTTGGGTCTAAAATAGGAACCATGATTTTCTGTAACGGCTGACGCACACGGATTTTTTCCTTTTTACGCAGACTCAAAGCCATGGACGATACTTGTTGTGCAATTTCCATTTGTGCCTCGAGCTCGTTGTCGATATCAGACTCCACGACTTCCGGGAAAAGCGCTAAGTGTACTGAACTTACATCGTGACGTTTCGCTACTTTGTTTAAATCGCTGAACAATTCATCTGAATAGAACGGTGCGATAGGTGCGCTCAAAATAGCAATAGCTTCTAAACATTCGAATAAAGTTTGGTAGGCAGCAATTTTATCCGCTGTGTAATCACCTTTCCAGAAACGTCTTCTACACAAACGCACGTACCAGTTTGAAAGTTGATCGTTTACAAAGTTCTGGATCAATCGCCCTGCACGGGTTGGTTCGTAAGCTTCAAATGCTTCGTCGACTTGTTTTACCAGAGAATTTAGTTTAGAAATAATCCAACGGTCAATTTCTGGTCGCTCTGAAGTTGCAATGCGGTCTTCAGCATAAGTAAATCCGTCGATGTTGGCGTACAACCCAAAGAATGAATAGGTATTGTAAAGCGTTCCAAAGAATTTACGTTGTGTTTCTTTGATGCCTTCTGTATCGAATTTTAAGTTGTCCCAAGGCGCCGCATTGGTAATCATGTACCAACGTGTCGCATCAGGACCGTATTTGTCTAATGTTTCAAAAGGATCCACAGCATTGCCCAAACGTTTTGACATTTTCTGTCCATTTTTGTCTAAAACAAGACCATTTGAAATCACATTTTTATAGGCAACAGAATCAAAAATAGTCGTTGCGATTGCATGAAGCGTATAAAACCATCCACGTGTTTGATCGACACCTTCCGCGATAAAATCACCAGGGAACGCTTTGTTGTTGTCAATCATTTCCTTGTTTTCAAAAGGATAATGCCACTGTGCATAAGGCATAGAACCTGAATCAAACCAAACATCGATAAGGTCAGCTTCACGTTTCATCGGCTTACCTGATTTAGAAACCAAGGTAATTTGATCCACGTAATTTTTATGTAAATCTACTTTGTCGTAGTTTTCTTTCGACATGTCAGAAGGATCAAAATCAGCGAGCGGATTGTTTTCCATAACGCCAGCGTCAACTGCTTTTTGACATTCTTCTTTCAATTGTTTAATCGAAGAAATGTTGATCTGCTCGTCGCCTTCTACTGTTCTCCAGATTGGAATTGGTATTCCCCAATAACGCGAACGCGATAAATTCCAGTCATTCAAGTTCTCCAGCCATTTTCCAAAACGACCCGTTCCCGTAGATTCTGGCTGCCAGTTAATGGTTTTGTTGAGTTCCATCATGCGGTCTTTTTTGTCCGTCACTTTCACGAACCAAGAGTCCAATGGATAATACAAAACAGGCTTATCCGTTCTCCAACAGTGCGGATAACTATGCTCGTATTTCTCAACTTTAAATGCTTTATTTTCTTCTTTCAGTTTGATGGAAATCAATACATCCACCGATTTCTCAGGAGCTTCACCGTCGTCGTAATATTCGTTTTTCACGTACATTCCGGCAAATTCTCCCATTTCTGGACGGAATCGCCCTTGCAAATCCACCAAAGGAACAGGGTTTCCACGTTCGTCTTCCACAAGTAGTCCTGGAACTCCCGCTTGTTTTCCAACCATGGCATCATCCGCACCAAATGTTGGCGCAGTATGCACGATTCCAGTACCATCTTCCGTTGTTACAAAATCTCCAGGAATTACTTGAAAAGCATTTTCTGGATTTTCCATCGGCTGAGCGTAGGGTAATAATTGTTCGTAGCGTAATCCTAATAGATCAGCGCCAGTGCATTCTGCTCCTATGTAAAATGGAATTTTCTTATCTTCTTTTTGGTAATTATCTAATTCACTGATGTTTTCAACTTGGAAATAATTTTTGGAAAATTGCTTTCCAACAAGCGCTTTTGCTATGAGGACGTTGATGGGTTCAAATGTGTATTGGTTGTATGAGTGAACGACAACGTATTCGATTTTTTTACCTACGGTTAAGGCGGTGTTTGATGGGAGAGTCCATGGGGTTGTTGTCCATGCTAACAGATGAATTGGATGATTTTGTTGTAGGGACGAACGGCCGTTCGTCCCTACAACAAAATCATCATCGTTCGGCAATTGATCTAAAAATTTCTTGTTCGATTCCTCCGTCAATTTAAACTGCGCTACGCATGACGTATCCTTCACATCTTTGTAACACCCCGGCTGGTTCAACTCGTGAGAAGAAAGCCCGGTTCCAGCTTTTGGGGAATAGGGTTGGATGGTGTATCCTTTGTACAAAAGTCCTTTATCATTGAGCTGACCGAGTAACCACCAAACACTCTCCATGTATTTGGATTGGTAAGTGATGTAAGGGTTTTCCATATCCACCCAATATCCCATCTTCTTGGTAAGGTTGTTCCAGACGTCGGTATAGCGCATCACGGCTTCCTTACAGGCTTTGTTATATTCTTCAATTGAGATTTTTGTACCGATATCCTCTTTAGTAATTCCGAGTTCTTTTTCTACACCGAGTTCCACAGGTAGTCCGTGTGTATCCCACCCTGCTTTACGTTTAACTTGAAACCCTTTTAGCGTTTTGTAACGGCAAAAAATATCTTTAATTGAGCGCGCCATTACGTGGTGAATTCCAGGAAGTCCATTCGCTGATGGGGGCCCTTCGAAAAACACGAAAGGTTTGTTTTCGTCACGAGAATCAATAGAGGCCTGAAAGATTTTCTCTTTTTCCCATTTTTCCATGATTCTGTCGGCCACTTTTGGCAGGTTTAACCCATCATATTCAGGATATTTTACGCTCATAACATGCTTGTTTTTCTGAAGCTACAAATTTAGCAATTTTTGTTGGTATGCTGAAACGAGTTAAATGATAGAGTTTTTGAAATATTTTTTTTGGTTAAAAACGAGCATTATGGTCACAATATCAGATTAATATATCTAAAACAACCTGTTATTTTCTATCTTTGGCGTTAAATACTGCTTTATGATTCGCGCAATAATCGTTTTGACATTTCTTTTTTTAATGCAATTTGTTTTTGCTCAAAAAAATGATCCTGAGACCGAAACAGCTAATATGAATGACCGTTTCTTGAAGGTTTTATACGAAACAGGAGACGAAGAACTGGCAAATAAGATTAGCGATAGTCTAAAGTTGATTTATAATAAAACCGGATATGTTTTCAGCCTTTATCGTTATCATAACTCAAAAGGCACCTTGGCATATTATCGTGGTGAATATATAAAGTCATTGGATCATTTTAACGACGCGTTGCAGCTAGGCGAAAAGCATAAAGACACTTCTATAGTGATCGCAGCACGCATGAATGTTGGAGCTATTTTTTATATCCTAAACAATTATGAAGAGGCATTAATTCATTATTTAGAGGACGCAAAACTGATGGAAATTCATGACAGAGAAAAACTGCCGGGTTTATATGGAAATATTGGAATGTTATACAATGATCTTGATGAACTAGACAAGGCTGAGTTTTATTTGAAAAGAGCGCTTGAATTAACTGAGTCTAATCTAGCGCGTGAAGAATTGATAAAGCCTCTAAATACTTTGGGTATTGTTCAGCGGAAGAAAAGGAATTATAAAGAGAGCATAAAAAATTTTAAAAATGCTCTTTCACTTGCAGGGGAGAACCCTCGATTTTATCGTGATATAGCAGATATTCACTCGAATTTAGCAAACCTTTATCATGAAACAAAAAATACGGAGAAGGAGCGTGAACATATTCAGAAGACAATTTATTATTATGAGAAAATAAATAACCCAACAAATATTGTTTTTGGGAGACATATGATGGCTAGGTTTTATTTAGAAAGAGGTGAAATAGAGAAAGCAGAAAGCGAAATAAAAACTGTGACCGAACTCTTTAATGCATCAGATATTCCAGTGGAAACTCAAAAAGCATTTTACACGACATATGCCCAGACTATGTATGCCCAGAAAAAATACAAGGAGGCTTACGATCAGTTGTTTTTTGGGTTTCAACTGTTCGACACCCTAGTAAGTCTTCAGAAGACAGAACAAGTTTCCCAGCTGGAAACGAAATACTTCTATCAACAAAAAATGGAGCTCGATTCAATAAAAAGGGCAGAAGAAAGAAAGAAGGAATATTTACGCATCAAAAAAGAAAAAGCAGAAAACGAAGCGGCATTAGCCCAGCAAAAATTTTATTCAACAATGGGTGTAGGAGGGTCTTTGTCTTTATTAATAATAGCATTTATCCTGTTTAGGGCTTATCGAAACAAAAACAAGTCTAACTTAATGATTTCAGAACAAAAAAGTCAAATTGAAGCCAAGCAGACCGAAATTTTAGATTCGATCCAATATGCAAAACGTATACAAACAGCAATATTACCACCAACTAAACTTGTCAAAGAATATTTAAAGAATTCTTTTATACTTTACAAACCAAAAGATGTTGTTGCAGGAGATTTTTACTGGATGGAGCGCGTTGGAGACAATATTCTTTTTGCAGCAGCAGACTGCACGGGTCATGGAGTTCCAGGCGCAATGGTAAGTGTTGTGTGCAATAATGGGCTAAACCGAAGTGTACGAGAATATGGTTTAACAGATCCAGATAAAATTCTTAACAAAACACGAGAAATCGTTGTTCAAGAGTTTGAAAAGTCAGAAGAAGTTGTAAAAGACGGAATGGATATTTCAATTTGTTCGCTTTCTATTGCAACTCATTCACTAACTTGGGCAGGGGCAAATAACCCGCTTTGGATCATCAGAAAAGACGCTAATCAAGTTGAAGAAATAAAGGCGGATAAACAGCCAATAGGAAAACAAGAAAATCCAAAACCATATACCAAACATGATTTAAAACTTCAAAAAGGCGACTCAATTTATATTTTTACAGACGGATTTCAGGATCAGTTTGGTGGAGACTTAAATAAAAAGTTCAAATCAGGAAACTTTAAAAAGCTACTTCTAAAAATTCAAGACAAATCCATGGAAGAACAGAAGCAAATTATTGATAACACTTTTGAAGAGTGGAAAGGAGAGTTCGAGCAAGTAGATGATGTTTGCGTAATAGGAGTAAGAGTATAGTTTTTAGTCAAAGACTGAAAATAAAGGTAAAATATTAATGTATTAAAGACTAAACTATTCAAAATAGTTACTTTTATTCAAATTTTTACCAAAATATTATGAGTAACCATTTAAAACTATTGATTTTCATCTTGCATATTGGGTTTTCCTCTCTTGGACAACAACAATATACAGGTATTTCGAATGATAACTTTTTTGGGTATACAAGTTCATACCTCAACCCCGCTTCTATTGTAAATACAACTAATAAGTTTTCAGTATCAAGCTCTATTGTTTTCTTGCAATCTTCAAATTATTTAGGAATAAACAATAGTGGAATAAGTCAGCTTTTTGGAAATGAACAACAACGATATCGTGATCATTTAACATCAGGGTATGATATGAATAATTTATCTGTTGATGTTATTGGAGGATATTATGAAATAGATCATCATAATTCTATTGGATATTCTTTCAGAATCCGACAGTTCGGAAATATGGACGGGATGCCCGAGGAATTGACCGCAGCGAAAGACAATAATTTTGATGATTCAAAGCCATTGAATACACCCGTTGACTTTTCTGCAATGAACTATTCTCAGTTCGCTTACAACGAACATAGATTTAACTATGCTCGTGTAATTCAAGATGACAACCCTCACTTTATTAAGGCCGGGGCCGCTTTCAAATTGGTTAATGGACACGATGCAACCTACCTTTACGCAGACGAAGGAAGTTTTGAGTTTACAGACGCGAATGGTACATCTGCCGACTTTACTGGTGTGCAATTTAGGTATGGTCGTGCGGAGAAAGACAATATGTTTTCATCGCGAAAACTAGGTGTGGGATTTGATTTGGGTGTTGTTTATGAATATCGACCAGATGCTAACGCTTATAAATACGATATGGATGGCAAGAAAGATATTGAACGCTACGATCAAAAAAAATATTTATTTAAAGTTGCAGCGTCTATTAACGACATAGGGCGTGTTAAATTTTCAAAAGATACTAGTTCATATGATTTCACGAATACAGGGACTCCTATAAATATTTCGGATATCTCTACTCTAGGTTTTGGAGGCGGTGCTGGGTCATTTAGTCTCTTCAAAACTTTTGATGGTATTGCCTCAGATGGGGATAAGTCTGATGACAACGAAGAAACATTTAATATGAATCTACCAACAACTTTCAATGTATCGGGAGATTACAATATTTGGAAAAACTTTTACGCAAGTTGGACATCTGTAATTCCACTAAAAAGAAAACGTGATCCACATAAGTCGCATTTTAAAGCAGTTCATTCTTTGACTCCAAGATATGAATCGAAAAATGTTTCTGTTATGTTACCAATTACTTTTCAAAGAACGGGTCAGATTAACCTTGGAGTCGCAGGTCGTATTGCTTTGAAAAACGGAGTTGGCGCTTTTGCTGGAAGTAATAACATTACTGGGTCGTTAGGAAAAAGGTCTAGTTATACCCAAAATTTCTTTGCTGGACTATCTTACTCAATTCCCTATACAGTTCCAAAAGACACCGATAACGACAAGGTTTCTGATGGACGCGATGATTGTATTTATGATCCAGGACCACTTGACTTAAACGGGTGTCCTGATACCGATAAAGATGGGATTCCAGACAAAGATGATTATTGTATTTACGATCAGGGACCAAAAGAACTTAATGGTTGTCCGGATAGAGATGGTGATGGCGTAATTGATATGAACGATATGTGCCCAGACACACCAGGATTACCAATACACTATGGTTGTCCAGATACTGACCGAGATGGAATAATCGACGCTGCTGATCAATGTCCAGATGTTCCTGGAGTTGAAATCAACAATGGTTGCCCTATGGAAAAACATGCTTGTTGCACTGATAATGACGGTGACGGAATTCCAAATGATTTAGACGATTGTCCAGAGGTTGCGGGATCACTCTATAACAGAGGATGTCCAATAGATTCTACGAATCTTGATACTTTAAAACTTCAAGAAGTCAAAGAGAAAAAGGATCCGAATCACACTGAAGAAAAAGTTGAAGAAATTAAAGAGTCTCAGCCTGAACCTGATAACACGGAGACTGAACAAATTGAGACAACTCCAGAGACAGATAATGTTGTTGATCGCTTGAATATTTATTTCAATGTTGACGATGCAACGGTAAGTAGTTCAGATGACGAAAAAATTAAAGATCTAGTGAAAAAGTACGATGAAGGTTATCGCTATCGAATTATTGGACACACAGATGACGATGCTTCCGAAAACTACAACCTCATCCTTTCCAGAAAAAGAGCGGAGGTTGTGAAAAGGAAACTAACAACCTATGATGTGGATTTTGATGATATTGAAGTTATGTATTTCGGTGAATGGAAACCACTTAAAAAGAACACAGATCCAAAGAACAAAAGATTCAATCGACGCGTAGAGATTATCGTCGAAAAGAAATAGACTGAAGCTTTATGAGAGTTTATAAATTTATCGAGGTGCAAAATCAATCACCTCGATAAATTTCACATCCCTTTTTGTCAAATTTTTTAGACGCCCAAAAAGATTTTTAGAAAATTTTCACTCAAGGAATTATTGATATTAAAATATTCATCGTAATATTGCAATATAATATTTTTACGATATGGGTATAACAAAAACAGATTTATTCACGAAAGAGCAAAATGAGATAGCGCTTTTTGCCAAATGCTTTGCTCATCCTGCGCGAGTTGCTATTTTGGAGTATCTACTCAAAAAGAATGAATGCGTAAACTCTATGCTGGTAACAGAATTGGGTTTAGCTCAAGCTACGGTAAGTCAGCATTTGAAAGAATTAAAAAGTACTGGGATTATTCAGGGAACTATTGAGGGTAACAGCATGAATTATTGCATTAATCCTACAACCTGGGCGAAATTAAAAGAAACGTTTAATCAATTATTCGATCAGCATATTTCCTGTGGAGGAAGTGACTGCTGTTAAATCTTAAAACTAAAAACATGAAATTATCAGAAGTTAAAAAAGCACTAGAAACGGTAAACGAAATCAAGTTTGAATTACCAAATGGAAATTTTGTTCCAGTACATTTTCACGTAACAGAGGTAGGAGCAATTACACGTCACTTTATTGATTGTGGAGGAACAGAAAGAATTGAAAAAGTAGTAAACTTCCAATTGTGGGAAGCTGGGGATTTTGATCACAGATTGGCTCCTACAAAATTGAAGAATATAATCACTCTTTCCGAAGAAAAATTAGGACTTGGAGACATGAAAGTTGAAGTTGAATATCAAATGGATACAATTGGTAAATTTAACTTAGATTTTAATGGCTCTCACTTTGTTTTGGTGCCTCAGCAAACAGCTTGTTTAGCGCAAGATGCCTGTGGTATTCCAGAAGAAAAACAAAAAGTAGCGCTTACTTCTTTGGGAAATGACGACGGAAATTCATGTGCTCCTGGAGGCGGATGTTGCTAGTTATAAGTTGAAAAAAACGTGCAAATCTCTAATCAGTAGATATTAATTATGGGTACATTTGAAAAGTATCTTACACTTTGGGTGATCTTGTGCATAATTGCCGGAATAGGTTTGGGTAATCTTTTAGGTGATTCCATAACTATTCTGAGTGACTGGAATATATCCACAGTTAACATTCCGGTAGCGATTTTGGTTTGGTTAATGATATTTCCAATCATGGTACAAATTGATTTTAGTTCAATTAAGAACTTTTCAAAAAACTTAAAAGGTCTAGGTTTAACAGTGGTTGTAAATTGGTTAATCAAACCCTTTACCATGGCGTTTTTTGCGTGGATTTTTTTCTATAATTTTTACGAATCATTAATTTCTCCCGAAAATGCTGAACAGTATCTAGCAGGAGCCATTCTTCTGGGAGCAGCACCATGTACAGCAATGGTTTTTGTTTGGTCTTATTTGACAAAGGGAGATGCGAATTATACGTTAGTGCAAGTTTCAGTAAATGACTTGATTCTCTTAGTTGCATTTATACCAATTGTTGGGGGACTGTTTAGCTTTTTTGGAATTGAAGTGGTAAATGCAGATCAAGAACTTGGAATTCCTTACAAGGCACTGGCAACTTCGGTAATTGTTTTTGTGGTAATCCCTTTATTGGCTGGATACATTACAAATCGAATGATTATCAAAAACAAGGGAATTAAATGGTTTGAAGAAAAGTTTCTTTCTGTGCTTAAACCCGTCTCAATAATTGCGCTTTTAACGACACTAATTTTGTTGTTTGCATTTCAAGGAACAAAAATAATTGAGCAACCTTTCGACATTTTGTTAATAGCCATTCCGCTAACAATTCAAACCTATTTCATCTTTTTTGTGGCTTGGTTTATTGGTCGATATATAAAATTGAAACACAACATCTGTGCACCAGCAGCAATGATTGGAGCCAGCAATTTTTTTGAATTAGCAGTTGCCGTTGCAATTATGTTATTTGGACTTAGCTCTGGCGCCGCGCTTGCAACAGTGGTTGGTGTTTTGATAGAGGTGCCGATTATGCTTTCGTTAGTTGCTTTAGCGAATAGATGGAAATACTAATAAAGTGTCAATTAAAAACCATTTTCGTTATTTTTAGCATGATTTAAAAGTGGCAAATTTGAGTTTAAGAAATATATTACTCTTCTTTTTGATTGTTTTTACAATCTACCCGTGCCTGAGCCAAGAAAATTGGCTTAGAAATCAAAATGATTCTTTGTCTGATATATGGAACAACCAGAATCTTTCAAATAAGAATAGAGCTCAGTCTCTTTGTTTTATTCTAGAGTCTGTAGAAAGCCGTCACGAATTAAATGGACTGAAAAAATATTCAGATCAGCTTATAGACTTCTCAAAAGAACATAACCTAAAAAATGAGTTGGCATGCGGATACAAATCAAAAGCCTCCGTTTTCGAAATTGAAAATAATTCAGACTCAGCTATAGTCTATCTTAAAAAGGCATTAGAAATAAAACAAAACTCGGACCACACTTACGAAACAGCTCAATTGTTTTTGAAGCTAGGTGAAAATTATAAAGCGTTATTTCTTTTTGACAAAGCCTTAGAAAAATATAATCAGGCTATCGAAATACTAAACCAAACTGATGATCATATAAGCTTAGGCAGCGCAATTAATAATATCGCAAACATTCACGTTCACCGCGGTAATATTAAAGAGGCAATAGGACATTTGACGAAAGCGCTTAGCATTTATGAAAGACAGGGGTATAAGTTTGGTATTCAAAAGGTATTGTTGAATATTGGAAACGTTCATTATGATCAACAGGACTATCCGACGGCTTTTCAGTATTACGTTAAGTCTTTTGAAATATGTGATGAAAATGGCTATGAAATAGAGAAGATTAATACGTTTATTAGTTTAGGGAATGTATATCACATGATGAGTAAAATCGATTCTGCTGAAGCTTCTTATTTAAATGCTATTGAAATACTTCAAAAATATCCAAATAAATATGACGAGGCTCTTTTGTATAACAACCTTGGGAACCTTTATTATGAATTAGGTGCGGAGGAGTTGATCGAACAAAACATAAAAAGCAAATCGAAGAAATTAGAAAAATCAGTTGACTACCATCAGAGTGCTTATACAATTCAAAAGGAAATCAACGACATTGTTGGAATGAGTTATTCTCTTTCTAGCATTGCAGAAGCCTACTACTTGGAAGGAAAGCCTAAGAAAACCATTGAGTATGGTAAAAAAGCGCTCGATTTGGCACAGAAAGGAGAGTCCATCACGGATATTAAGTACATTTCATATTTGTTATATGACACTTATAAAATCTACAATAAACCCTCAGAAGCACTGGAAATGTATGAACTTTATGTAGCTACTCGTGATTCTTTGACCAATGAAAGCAATCGAGAGGAGATTGTGCGTCAAAAGCTAAAATACGAATACGAGAAAAAAGCATTCAAAGACAGCTTAAAAGGAGCTCAGGAGAAAGAGTTTGTCGAAAAAGAGTTACAGCTTAGTGACCTAAAACTAGAAAAAGAAAAATCGATACGCTATTCTCTGTTAGTAGGGCTAGGGCTTGTTATTTTATTTGGATTAGTCATGTTTAATAGATTTAAAGTGACACGCAGAAAAAATAAAATTATCGAAGCTCAAAAAGGAGTTGTTGATTTAAAAAACAAAGAAATTACAGATTCTATCATTTACGCAAAACGACTTCAAGACGCAATTCTTCCTCCTACAAAATTAATCTCATCATTTTTATTCGATAGTTTTATATTCTATCGTCCAAAAGACATTGTTGCTGGAGACTTCTACTTTATGGATGTGATTAAAGAAGGCAATAAAAGACTGGTTTACTATGCTACAGCAGACTGCACAGGACACGGCGTCCCTGGCGCAATAGTAAGTATCGTAGGTGCCAACGGACTTAAAAGGTGTATTCAAGAGCTAAACCTGAGAAAGCCTGGTGAAATTCTAGAAGTTTTATCAAAAATTGTTGCTGAGAACTTCTCTCAAAGTGAAAAAAGGATTCGCGATGGAATGGACATTGCTTTGTGTTGTTTGGAAATAGTTGAAAACAGCCCTATTAGATTACATTATGCTGGAGCAAACATTCCTATAATATTAGTAAATCCAGAAAGAACTGTTTGGCCATCAAGCTTCGTATTGCTTAATGGTGGCAAATCAGGAGAAATAAAACCAGACAAACAAGCTATTGGGTACTCTGAAAAAGCAACTCCGTTTGTAACGCATACAATCCAAACAGAAAAAGGAGATACACTCTATACTTTTTCAGATGGCTACGCCGACCAGTTTGGAGGCCCTAATAAAGAGCTGGGAGGAAAGAAATTTAAAACAGGAAAGTTAAAAAATATGCTCGTCGATATCTATGATAAAAACATGGACGAACAAAAAGAAGCCTTAATTGAAACCTTTGACGAATGGAAGGGGGGGCTAGAACAAGTAGATGACGTCTGCGTTATAGGAGTACGACTGTAAGGAGTACGAACTATAACGCATGACGGAATTATCCCGAATTAGTCGCAGTTAATGAGCGATAGCGAATTTAGTAAGACTTAATCGGGATAGATGACTTTTCCAACGTATCACTTCATTTCGTTTGTAGTTGATTGAAATGAAATGACAAACATTTTTCCACGGGAGGAATCAGAACTATAACGCATGACGGAATTATCCCGAATTAGTCGCAGTTAATGAGCGATAGCGAATTTAGTAAGACTTAATCGGGATAGATGACTTTTCCAACTCTCTATTCGAATGTGTTCAAAACGCACAAAAGAGGATATTCAAACACAACAATTCAATAATTCATTCGTTTTAAATGCATTATGAGACTTATTTTTTTATCCTTTTTAATAATTAGTTCCATCGGTCTTTCTCAACAGAGAATTGGGTTCGATTTGAATTATAGACAAACGAGTCTCAATGCCTCTATCAGTTACCATAAAGTCTTTGCACAAAACTGGTTGATTTCGGGTGCTGTAAACTTTGGAGGTAAAGGGAAGTATTCAGTTGACTATAGGGATTTTTCGAACACAAGTGTCTTTACTTCTCCTTGGGACGAGGTTAATCGTCCTGTGGTGGATAACAACGCAGAATATGAGCTAAGAAGATATGATGTTTCAAACAGAATAATCGCAGCTAAAATAGGTCTTGGGTATTTTCATAGTTTTGATATTAAACACGGTATTAGAGGTCATATTTATGGTCAGTATGGTCAAACTTTTAATGAAATACGTGGATACTATTCCGGCTCCAATGAAGGAGTAGTTATTAATAAAAAGAGCACCATACATTCAGTTGTAGCTTTAAGCGCAGAGCTTTATCATACTATACATCTTTGGAAAAAGTTCACTTTATACTATGGGCTCAAAACACCCTACTATTTTACGATAGATAAAAGTCAATTTGACCCAAAGAGGAGTGTCGATAATTTTAACGGTCTCGAACCAGAATTAACCTTGGGAGTAACTTATTTAATTGGCGATTGCTAATACTTTTTGCATTTTACATCAATTAAAAGCCATCACGTCCAAAAAATAGATTCTTCTTTCTATTTTTGTCCAAAATTGTATAAGTCATGTATAGAACGCATAATTGTGGTGAGCTAAGAATAAATCAAGTAGGTGAAAATGTAACGCTTGCTGGGTGGGTGCAGAGAACACGTGAAATGGGAGGAATGACCTTCGTTGATTTGCGTGATCGTTATGGAATTACACAATTGGCTTTTAGCACTGATGACAATGAACAGCTCAATCAATCAGCTCGAAAATTAGGACGTGAATTTGTAGTTCAAATTAAGGGAGAAGTTATTGAGCGTTCGAGCAAAAACAAAAATATACCAACAGGAGAAGTTGAAATCAAAGTTAATGAGTTAACTATTTTAAACGCAGCAAACACTCCGCCATTTACAATAGAAGAAGAAACTGATGGTGGAGATGAACTTCGAATGAAATATCGTTATTTAGATATTCGAAGAACGGTTATTCAAGAAAAATTACGCCTTAGAAATAAAGTAGCGCTTGAAACGCGCAAATATCTCGATGGAGAAAACTTTATGGATGTTGAAACGCCATATCTAATTAAATCAACTCCTGAAGGAGCAAGAGATTTTGTTGTGCCGAGTAGAATGAACCAAGGTGAGTTTTATGCGCTTCCTCAATCTCCGCAAACATTCAAGCAATTATTGATGGTTTCTGGAATTGATCGTTACTATCAAATTGTAAAGTGTTTTAGAGACGAAGATTTAAGAGCGGATAGACAACCAGAGTTTACACAAATTGACTGTGAAATGTCTTTTGTGGAGCAGGAAGATGTACTCAACACTTTTGAAGGACTGGTAAAACACTTATTTAAAACGTGCAGAAATATCGACTTCGAAGGAGATTTCCCTCGAATGACTTATGCTGAAGCAATGGAAAAATATGGTTCTGATAAACCTGACATCCGCTTTGGTATGGAGTTTAACAACCTAAACGAAGTTGCCAAAAACAAAGGATTCAAAATATTTGATGAAGCCGAATTAGTCGTTGGAATTGTTGCTGAACAATGCGCTGTTTATTCAAGAAAACAATTAGATGCTTTAACGAAATGGGTTCAACGCCCACAAATTGGAGCGAAAGGTTTAGTCTATGTGAAATGCAATGAAGATGGCTCTTTCAAAAGTTCTGTCGATAAATTCTATTCTCAAGAAGATTTAAAGGAATGGGCAGATACAACAGGCGCAAAACCGGGAGATTTAATGCTTGTTTTGAGCGGTGAAGCAGAAAAAGTGCGCAAACAAATGAACGAACTCCGTTTACACATGGGAGACGAGCTTGGTTTGCGTAATCCAAATGAATTTAAACCTTTATGGGTACTTGATTTCCCGCTTTTGGAATGGGATGAAGAAACAGAGCGTTATCATGCAATGCACCATCCATTTACCTCGCCTAAACAAGAAGACATTGATATGTTGGATACTGATCCAGGTAAAGTGAGAGCAAATGCTTACGATCTTGCCATGAACGGAGTAGAGTTGGGTGGTGGATCAATTCGTATTCACGATAGAAAACTCCAAGCACTGATGTTTAAACATCTTGGTTTTTCAGATGAAGAAGCTCAAAAACAATTTGGTTTCTTAATGAATGCCTTTGAATTCGGCGCACCTCCGCACGGAGGAATCGCTTTTGGCTTGGATCGATTAGTGGCAACAATGGGAGGTTCAGATTCTATTCGTGACTACATAGCATTTCCAAAGAACAACGCAGGTAGAGACATTATGATTGATGCTCCGGCAACAATTGACCAAGAACAGTTAAATGAATTGGCGCTTCGTTTGAAAGAGGATTAATATGGATCAAAATAAGATTTCATTTCAGTTTATTAGTGAACCAACAGATGTGAACTTTGGAGGTAAAGTGCATGGTGGGGTCGTAATGAAGTGGATTGATCAAGCTGCATTTACTTGCGCAAGGACATGGTCGGGAACGTATTGCGTAACGGTTTATGTAGGAGGGATTCGTTTCTTAAAGCCGGTGAGCATCGGTGATATTGTAAAAGTAGATGCAACAGTTATTTATACAGGAGATTCAAGTATTCACATTGCAGTAGATGTATATTCTCGTGATTTTGAGCACGAAGAATTCCAAAAAACGACTCATTGTGTCATTGTTTTTGTATCTGTAGATGAAAGCGGAAAACCGCAAACAGTAAAGCCTTGGGTTCCGCAGACAGAAAGAGAGAAAAAGCTTGCAGATTATGCAAAAAAGTTGAAAACTCTACGTCAGCAAATCTCTGAAGAAATGAAACCTTTTTTTGAAGAATAATTTATTCAGAAGCTACTCCACAGACCTGCAACATCATATTATGGAGAAATACATTTTCGACAAACGGAGGCAATAATTCGCTCCCAGGGCCAAACGCAGCTAGCTCAACAAAATCTGCGGAGTGATGCATGTCCCCGAAACCAACAGAAGTATATTCTTTTTGTAAGCGCGCTAATTTTTCAAAAGGCAGTTTATAATCATTTGTCAAATCATCCTCCGACAATTTAGCATAGTGATCAATAATTGTTTTTGCATGTTCCTGACTTAGGTTGTAACCCTGTGCAAACTCAACAATTTCAATGAACTGATTGATCGAAGTGTCTTTTGTAACACCTTTTAAAATCCAGTCGTTGGAATGTTTAAAAGTTTGAATGCGATCAAAGTTTTCATCCGCGTTTTTACCGTAAAAAAGTCCCGGATTTGCATTTCCATGATCGGTTGTAACGATAATTAGCGTGTCATCTCGATTTTCAGCAAAATTTAGTGCGACTTGAATTGAATCATCAAAAGCAGCTTGGTCGTAAATTAGACCTCCTGTATCATTTGCGTGTGCTGCCCAGTCAACCTTTCCTCCTTCCACTTGTAAAACGAAGCCTTCATCATTGGATTTCATCTTGTCAATCGCAATTTTGGTCATTTCAGCTATCGTAGGAATTGTTCGTTGAAGTTTTTTATCGGTAGACTGATCAACTGTATAAGGCAAGGCTGATTCACTAAAAACACCCAAAAGCGGCTTTTCACTTTCGTAAATTTCTTTTAATTCAATTTTATTTCTTGCGACATCAAATCCGTTCTCAGCAAAATTTCCGAATAAATCTTTTCCATCTTTTCTTTTAAGGGGATGAAAATACTCTTCTCCACCACCCATCATTACATCAAATTTCAATTTTAGATAATCTTCTGCTATTTCCGGCTGTGCGCTTCTGCTTTTTTGATTAACGCAAAAACTAGCGGGGGTTGCGTGTGTAATTGGAACCGTTGTAACACAGCCCACTTTTTTTCCGGCCTTTTTAAATTTTTGAAGAATTGGTTCGTGATTTTCACCATTTGCACCCACATTCAAACTACCATTGGGCACTCGAACACCACCTCCCCAAGCAGATCCGCCGGCAGCAGAGTCAGTCACCAAAGAACTCGCAGACGCTGTGTCCATCATCGCTCTTTTAAAACGACCGTTTTTATAATTTTCCATCCACACAGAGCCTTTAGAATACTTTCTTTGAAGAAACAAATCTGCCATCGTCAAAGTACCTATACTCATCCCATCGGAAACTAAAAATATGATGTTTTTAGCTTGTTTTTGAAGCCCATCTAGTTGTTTCTGTGAAGGAGTAGATGCAGAAAAAAGCATAGGTGAAACAACGACACCAGCAGTAGCCAAAGATGTGTTTCTAAAAAAGTCTCTTCTTTTCATATGTATGTTATTTGTTTTTTAATGGTCATCCCGACCCAAAATCGGGACAAGTTATGGATTCGCCATGTAAAAACACCAATGCGTTCATATACATTTCGTTCATGGCTTATTTCACGGGAAATTATTTTGAACAAATATAACCAACAAATTTTCGTGCCATGTTTCCAGAAGTTTAAATAATAGACTTTGAGATGTTAAGACGTTAGACACGCTTCGCTTTAAGATGGGAACTTATATAGGTAGATGGGCTGGGTTGTGTTTAGATTATTTTATATGCTGTCCTTTAAAGGGAATATGTAGGTGCGTACGGCCGTACGCACCTACATATTCCCCGAAACCTCCAAATCATCCAGATTGATTCGTCCTGAAACAAATAAACACAACTTAAACGCAATCCCGCGCTTCAATAAAATGTAACGCACAGTCATTTTCACCGAACATTTAAAAGAACTAGCAAGTTAATCTTCGTTATTACCGTTTTGCTTGTTACCTTTGTATAAGAATCTTAAAAAAAAGAAAATATGTATCCTCCAGAATTAGTAGCACCCATGAAAGAAGATTTAACTTCTGCTGGGTTTAAGCAGTTAACATCAGCTGAGGAAGTTGATCAAACAATAAAAAATAACGAAGGCAGCTTATTGGTAGTTGTCAATAGCGTATGCGGTTGCGCAGCAGGAAATATGAGGCCTGGTGTAAAAAAGTCATTAGAATCAGATGTAAAACCATCTACGCTTACAACGGTTTTTGCAGGAGTTGATGGCGAAGCAGTAGCACAAGCTAGAAAATATTTTTTACCGTTCCCTCCTTCTTCACCTTCAATCGCGCTTTTTAAAGATGGAAAATTAGTTCACTTTTTAGAGCGTCACCATATCGAGGGTGGAACAGCGGAAATGATTGCTGATAATTTGAAAGAAGCTTATAAGCAATTTTGTTAAAGTACTTAGAGCGTCAAATCAAGTGTTTGACGCTCTTTTTTTAACTTACACCTAATGTGTACTTTTTCCCCGGAAGTGTTAGTACAATTCCTTTGAGTTCTAAATTGAGAAGCAGACCGCTTAACCTCGAGACGGGAGTTTTTAATTTCACAGAAAGTACGTCCAAGGACATTTTCTCAAACTCTTTTAGTGTTTTAACAATTTTCTTTTCGTCTCCTGTTAGTTGTTGAAATAAATTCGTCTGTATTGGCTTTTCTTTCGTCTTCAATTCCCACTCAAGTAGTTTTGTGATGTCTTTAGATGATGTAACAAGGTGTGCCTTATCATTTGCAATTAATGAATTACAACCTTTAGAATACGGACTATCCACATTGCCTGGATAAGCAAAAACATCTCGACTATAATCGTTTGCTAAATGTGCGGTAATTAAAGAACCCCCTTTTTCTCCGCTTTCAATAATTATTGTCGCGTCCGTCATTCCAGCAACAACTCGATTTCTCTTGGGAAAGTTTTCGCGATCGGGGTTTGTGCCGTTTGGGAACTCAGTTAAAAGACCTCCTTGGTTTTCTATCATTTTTTGTGCGGTAGATCGATGCTGAAAAGGATATACGCGATCTAGCCCATGACCAAGAACGCCAACTGTAGGAATATTAAATTCTAAGCAGCAGCGATGTGTATAAACATCGACTCCATAAGCCAAACCAGATACAACCTGAACATTATATGGCTGAAGAGATGAAATCAACTCTCGGATCAACTTTTTTCCGTAGGAAGTCATGTTTCTTGTTCCAACAACGGCAATTGTTCGTCTCGGGTTTAGCTCAAAATCACCTTTAGAATAAAGAAGTATTGGCGAGTCCGCACATTCTTTAAGTCGGTAAGGGTACTCCTTATCTAAAAAGAAAGTAGGTAGAACATTGTGTTTCTCTATAAAATCAAGAACTTTTTCGGCTTCAAGAAGGGCTTTGGTCGTATTTATTTTTCTAAAACGTTCCTTTGAAAAACCGGGAATAGTTGTCCGTAGATTCTTTTTTTCTTTAAAAATAGCCTCAGTGCTACCCAAATAAGCAATCAATGATTTTGCTGATTTTGGGCCAATTCCTTCTAATAAGGTTAGTGCTACTTGGTGGTGCAGTTCAGTTGTTTTCAAAATATTTAGGTTATATTAGGACCATCTAAAATAACATTTATTTTTCGAATAACATGAAAAAGTTGCTACTTATTTTTGCGTTGGTATCGACCTTTGTTTATGGTCAAGAAATTAAGGGCTCAGTTTATGAAGTAGACGGAGAATCACTTATTGGAGTATTAATAGAATCTAGTGAAGGAGAAAAAACAAGAACAGACCTTGAAGGTAATTTTGCGATTAAAGTGGAAAACTACCCTGTGACACTAGAATTATCATTAATGGATTATGAAACAACGAAAGTTAAAGTTGAAAAAGACGATAAATTACCATTAAAGTTAGAATTAAAACCGCTAACTCAAAACATTGAAGGAGTAGTTGTTTCTGCCTCAAGAAGAGAACAAAGAATTGAAAACATCCCCGTTTCACTAGAAATTATAAAGCCGGAACTTATAGAAAACAAAGGTTTGTTAAATGTAGAAGAAGCCGTTAATCAGGCCCCAGGTGCTTACGCCATGGATGGTCAGATAAGTATACGCGGAGGAAGTGGATTTTCCTATGGAGCAGGAAGTCGCGTAATGGTAGTTTGGAATGATGTTCCTCTACTTTCTGCAGATGCAGCAGATGCAAAATGGCAGTCCATTCCTCTCGAGAACATTTCCCAAATTGAAGTTTTGAAAGGGGCCTCCTCGGTTCTTTATGGTAGTGGAGCACTTAATGGTATTATTTCTCTTCGCGATAAAGAACCAACCACAGCAGGTGAAACAAAATTAAATTATCAGGTTGGGGTTTTTGATCAACCTCAACGAAGGAGCCTGAGGTGGTCTAGTCGTTCGCTCTTTACAAGACAGTTTAGCGCTTTTCATGGCAAAATGTATGACAACTTTGGGTTTACAGTTTCTGCCTACGATTTGCGTAGTGATGGTTATCGATCAGGGGAGGAGCAGGAAAGATTTAGGTTTAATGGTAGTTTCATTTTTAAACCAAAGCGAATAGAAAGAATGAAAGCTGGAATTAACTATTCTGTAAACATGGAAAGAAAAGGGCTTTTTATTGTTTGGGAGAGCGATAGTTTGGCATATCAACCACAAGGGGGAACGGTAAACCCTTATAGTGACTCTTCTTCGCTTTCAAGGACGAATGGTTTACGCACGATGATTGATCCATATGTTAAATACTATGACAAATTTGGAAATAAGCACAACCTTCAGTCTCGTATTTATCATACGCTAAACAGGTCTGTCCAAGGTGATAATCAAAGCTCTGCAGCAACAATGTACTATGCAGACTACAAATTTGAACGAAAATTTAAAAGAGATTATATTTTGGTGGCGGGTTTAACAGGCGTATCAAATGTGGTAAGATCAGATTTATATGGTGATCACGACTCTAAAAACTATTCGATTTATACCCAACTTGAAAAGAAATTTGGAAAGCTCAATTTAACGGCGGGTGTTAGAGGTGAGTACTTCCAACAAAATGACTTGGAACCCGACTCATACACTTATTTTAGAGAGGACTCCTCTGCAAGTATTCCGATTCGACCGATTTTCAGATTTGGAGCGAATTATGAATTATTTAAATATACACACCTAAGAGGCTCTTTCGGACAAGCATTTAGGTATCCATCTGTAGCTGAAAGGTTCGCCTCTACATCTATTGGCGCCTTAAACATTTTCCCTAATAATGACCTGCAACCCGAAAAAGGATGGTCGGCAGAACTAGGAGTAAAACAAGGGTTTAAGATTAAAAACTTTAAAGGCTTCATTGATGTTTCTGGTTTTATAAACGAATATGAAAACATGATGGAATTTACATTTGGCTATTTTAAGCCAGACTCGATTCCGGTTAATATTTTCGACCCAAGTGCGCCAGGTTATCCGGCTAAATGGTTTGGTTTTAGAGCTGAAAACGCTGAAAAGGCAAGGATAACAGGAATTGAGTTGTCGATTAACGGAACTGGAAACATTGGTCCGGTTGAAATTACAACAATAATGGGGTACACATATATGAATCCAATTTCCTTAAACAGCGATTCTACATATATTTATGGGGAAGACGGTAATGGAGGTCTTTCGGACACAACTTCGAATATGTTAAAATATAGATTTAAACATTTAGCTAAAGGAGACATTCAATTTAAATACAAAAAAATTATGTTAGGATTTAGCGGAAGATATAACAGTTTTATGGAAAATATTGATGGTACTTTTGAAAACGGAATTAATATTCCTTTTGTAGGAAACACTCAAGTTTTGTCTGGAATTAAAGAATACCGTGCAGAAAACAATGATGGAGATATTGTTTTTGACGCTAGAATTGGATATAAAGTAAATGAGGTATTTATGATCAATTTTATTGTGAATAATGTGTTTAATAGAGAATATATGACGCGACCGGGTGATATTCAAGCGCCACGACAGTTTGTGTTGCAAATTCAAGCAAAGTTTTAATTATGAGAAAATTAGCAGTTATTCCTGCACGATATGAATCATCTCGATTCCCTGGAAAACCTTTGATTGACTTAAAGGGAAAGACCATGGTTCAAAGAGTTTATGAAGGTGTTGAAGGAGCAAACATATTTGATAGAACAGTCGTCGCAACAGATGATGAAAGAATTTTTAATCACGTTTTGTCATTTGGTGGAGAAGCAATCATGACTTCGAAAAATCACGAAAGCGGAACAGACAGATGTGGAGAAGTGATTCAGAAGTTTTCAGATTACGATGTTGTTGTGAATATTCAAGGGGATGAACCCTTAGTTGAAAAACAGCAACTGGAGCAGCTAATCAGCGCATTTGATGACTCAAATGTTGAAATTGCAACGCTGGGCACCCCGAAAATCACTAAAGCCGAATACAATGATAGCAATCGAATTAAAATAGTATTAGATCACAACAGTGATGCTTTATACTTTTCCAGAAGCGCAATTCCTTTTGAAAGAAATGATATTGATTACCCTTTTGTGAGACACATTGGCCTTTATGGCTTTAAAACCACTATTTTATCCAGGTTGGTTTCATTAAAAAAAACAAAACTAGAAAAAACAGAATCTCTTGAGCAACTTCGTTGGATGTACTATGGTCATAAAATCAGGGTTATAGAAACTTTAATCGAAACTCCTAACATTGATGTTCCTGAGGATGTTGAAGCCGTAGTGCGTTTATTAAAAGATTAAAAAACATCATCACACCTTTGATAGATTGAGTATTAAGCAGATTATTTTATATCTTTGTTTTCATGAGTGACTTGAGCGATATTATTGGGACTTTATTATTGAGAAATAATTGTGTGGTTATTCCCGACTTCGGGGGTTTCGTAGCAAAAGTTGTTTCTGCTCAGATAGATGTTGCAAAAGGTATAGTTAATCCACCTAAAAAAGCATTGAGTTTTAATAAGAACCTTAATAATAATGATGGGTTGCTTATTTCCACTTTAGCTCAGGAAAGAAATCTTTCTTTTGATGAAGCTACTTTAATTGTTTCAGATAAAGTTCGCGAAATAAAATCAACTTTAAACAAAGGTGAACGCGTTCACTTTCAGAATGTGGGGTTCTTGTTTACAAATAAGGCTGGTGCCATTTCTTTTGAGCAGGATCGTTTTTTTAATTTATTACTTTCTTCTTATGGTCTCTCCAGTGTGCACTTTGTTGCTGAAGAGAAAGAACAGGTTGCTGAAAAAACAGTAGAAGAAAAAGCCAAGGTAATTGATTTTAATCCAATAAGAAAGCATGTACTTGATCAAGATGCTGAGTCCGAAGATGAGGTTGTATTAGAAAATTCTGGTGTTGATAAACCGAAGTTTAAGATTTTAAAAACGGTTGTTAAATATGCAGCAGCAGCAGTTATCATCCCAATTGGATTTTATAGCTTTTGGATCCCGATGAAAACGGATGTGCTCCAATCGGGTGTTGTATATTCTCAAGACTTCAATCCTTTTAACAAGAGCATTGAACCGCTATACGATTTAGGTACAAAGAGAAATACTATTAAAAT
>Ga0114916_1000501_pt1 | contig 26203 bp, 19 predicted proteins | sample MalvirAntarct_66_FD_83501 | JGI IMG/M metagenome (GOLD analysis project Ga0114916, IMG submission 83501) | Marine viral communities from the Global Malaspina Expedition - Malaspina viral metaG Antarct_66 | ecosystem: Environmental > Aquatic > Marine > Oceanic | place: West Anvers Island... | reverse complement strand
TCCGTCAACTTGAGAATGTCTGTCTCTGGCTGACAGTAATGGCGACTGGCGACACCGTTATGATCGATGACTTGCCTCCAGAGTTGCTCGAAAACATCTCCTCTACTCTAGACAATCAACAGCATCATATATCCTCACAAGACGCTATTGAAAATAATTATCTACAAAGTCAGGATACTTTTGGTACCCAAAGCTGGCAACAAGCTTTAGCTATTTGGGCGAAGCAGTCACTACAAGCTGGCGCAACCGATATTTTACAGACAGCAACACCTGAGTTTGAACGGGTCTTGCTAACCGCAGCGCTCCATCATAGCGGCGGCAAAAAGATAGCTGCTGCCAATTTACTTGGCTGGGGACGCAATACGCTGACACGTAAATTACAACAGCTGAACCTTTCATCATATCAAGAGTAATATTAGTGTGAATAAAGTGATAAAAAATATGAATTAAAAAATCAATAATATCAATTATTTATGATATTCAGCAAAAAAAATGGCTAAATAATTAAAAATAAGTGCAAATAGGGCTTGCCAAACTATTCAAACTCTATATAATAGCCAACCACTGAGACGCACTACCGAATCAGTTATTTATCTCGATGGGGTTTGAATATCAACACCAAAGATGATAAGGTAACGAAAATGGGGCTGTGGCGGAATTGGTAGACGCACCAGATTTAGGTTCTGGCGCCGTAAGGTGTGAGAGTTCGAGTCTCTCCAGCCCCACCATTTTCGGATAGTACATCTTAGACCAAATATTAAAGCCTGCTTTTAGCAGGTTTTTTTGTGTCTGGGATTTACTAGATTTATCCTTTCAACCTTAGTTATTGAGTTCGGTTACCTTGCCATATTCCATACTTTCTAAATCTAAAAGCATCTCATTCATACTCTGATACCTTTTCTCTATCTGCTTCGCCAATGCCTTATCAATAACATCCTGATAGCGACTATATTCTAATGGCAAGGTCGGAACAGACTGTTGGCAATGTTGTGTCGCCCAATCAATCATTGGATCACTACTTTGAGCATCAATGGCAAATGGTCGCTCGCCGACTAATATCTCATACAACATAATCCCAAAAGCGTATATATCGCTTTGAACCGTTGAGCCATACCCTTGCCAACGCTCAGGAGCAAGATAGGCAGGCGTGCCAGCAATATTTGCTACACTGGGCTGACAAAGAGTGCGCGCTAAAGCAAAATCCGTCAATAATAAATCAAACGTGATACGGCTATTATCCGCATTATTTGGCAAAAAACCTTCTAGCAAAATATTACTGGGCTTAATATCATTATGTAGCCAGCCGATATTATGTAAATGGTAAATAAGATTGGCAGATTGTAGGATAAATTGATTCTTTTGTGCATGTGTTAATAATAAATGCTTTTGAGCGCTCAGCTGATTTGCCAAGCTGCCATTTGGATAATAAGGCAGGACAAGGATAGTCAGCTGTTGCAACTGCGCTAATATTTTCGAAGTAATATTTTCATAAAACAATAGTGGTGGTACGATAGCGGAAAGGCTATTTTGAAGATTATTTTGATTATTTGATAAGTTGTTTATAGATGTTAGGACGTCAGCTTCATAGATCAAATCAGACAGGTCTTGATGAGCATTAGCATATAACTGCCATTTAATCATTACGCGCCCAAACTGCGAGTGTTGGGCACGCGTTAAACCTTGATAATCAAATTCACTACCATTATGTTGCTGACTGAGTCGTTGATGCGAGATCTCGCTATAATTTAGGCTGAAAAAGAATGCCGTTAATACTGGCAGGATTTGCTGCGCTTGCACTCGTAACGCTTGTTTTGCATCTGCTTGTACTACACGAGGAATACTGGCACTATTTTTCATGGTAAAGTGATGCCTTTATATATCTAGTAAGCCAAACGTCATTGTAATTTTTATAAGCGACTGATTATTATGCCCCAATCTACTAAGCCCGTTATGAATTATGCTCTGCCAGACCATTTATTAGATCTGCTCAGTCAGTATCTGCAAGAGCAGGTCACGCCAACTATTGAGATTGATCCTGCGCAGCTGGCTTATCGCTGGGTCGGTGGGCAGACTGGACATTTAGAGCCGTTGGCAGTTAATTTGTCTTTAAATTTAGATGACTTACATGGTATCGACACGCAAAAATCAAAGCTGGTACAGAACACGCGTCAATTCCTCAAAGGCTATCCTGCCAATCATGTCTTAATGACAGGGACACGCGGCGCTGGTAAATCATCGCTGATTCGAGCATTGCTTCAAGCCTATCATGATGAAGGTCTGCGCATTATCGAAATTGCCCGAGACGACTTACGGATGCTTGATAAAATACGGGCAGCGATTAAAGCCTTACCAGCTGACTGCAAATGTCGCTATGTGGTGTACTGTGATGACTTGGCATTTAATGGTCAAGATGAAAGCTACCGCACCTTAAAAAGTGTGTTAGACGGCTCGCTGGATTCAGAGCAAGACAAATTATTGGTTTATGCAACCAGTAACCGCCGCCATCTACTACCGCAGCTCATGAAAGACAATGTTAATATTTATAATGGTCAAACCGATGAGGTTAACCCTTATGAGACCATTGATGAGACGGTGTCTTTATCTGACCGTTTTGGTTTATGGCTGTCCTTTCATCCAATGGATCAAAACACGTATTTATACATTGTGCATCATTATTTATCTATTCAGCAAAAAACTGATGCTAAAACTAGTCATGATGACATGTACGGTGATGCAGCAAATAAAGGTGCAGACAGCATTGATGAGTTACCCACCCATATCAGATCAGCCGCATTACGCTGGGCATCAGAACGCGGTGGACGCTCTGGTCGAGTGGCGTATCAGTTCAGTCGTTATTGGATAGGACAGACCCAATTGGCAGCTGAAGACAGTCAGTCTTAAAAACTCATATCATGTATTTTTATGGTCGCGTGCAGAGCCTAAATACTGTACGCGACTGCCTATATTATCACCCACTTCTTCCGCTGTTCCATTCACCAGATATTGGTCAAAATCTGCTGCCAGCCATAGATTACCTTGGTAAACACTTTCGGTATCCAATCGAATATGCGCCATATTTGGCGTACTGCTATTTGGATTATCAAAGCTCTGATAACGGGCGCTAAAATGAGTGAGAATTAAGTTCTTAAGCCCATTGTTTTGGGCAAATCGACCCAATAACTGCGCGCTACTATGCATTGGATCAAAATCTGGATTTTTTGCCTGAATCTTATTTAATACTTCATGAGTATATGTAGCTTCATGAACGAGTAAATCCGTATCGACTATAGCATTGTTAAGACACTCTGGCGTATCGTTATCTCCAGCCACCACTACCCTTGTATGCTGACTCTCATTATCGACATAATCTGTTGAACGAAGCTTGCGACCGTCTTCGGTTATAACGTCTTCGCCCTGTTGCAGTCTGCTCCACAGCGCGCTGGCTGGAATATTATCTGCTATCAGCTTGTTCTTATCAAGGTGGAGACGACTTATCGTCTGGGTGATACCAAAGCCATAAGAGGGAACGCGATGCGATAACGGCGTGATACCAATCTCAAGCTGATGTTGATTGTCAAAGCGGATAGTTACCTGAGCTTTATTTTTACTATCTTGCTCAGATAGCAAATCTTCTATCGCCATAAAGTTAATAGGAAATGGAAAGTGCAATTCGGTAGTCAAAATAAGAGCATCAAGCAGTGTGGCAATCGCTTTTGGTGCAAGCAGTATCAGCGGCGCAGTACGTCCTGACATTGCCGCACTCGCTAACAACCCCGGCAAACCATAGCAATGGTCGCCATGCACATGAGTAATGCAAATCGCTTGTAACTGATGTAAAGATAACTTGGTATGTAAAAGCTGATGCTGCGTACCTTCACCGCAATCAATCAATAACCACGGCCGTGATTTCTTGTTTTGCCGTTGATTTGTCCCTGAGCTATAAGGGTTGAGGCACTCGATGGCAAGCGCCGTTACATTACGTTGCTTGGTTGGCACACCTGCTGCGGTACCCAAAAAAGTGAGTTTTAGCATCGCTTATCTCTCCTGGTTATCATTACGAGCCATTATGACAACTGACATATCATGGTTTTTTTGCCTTCAATCATCTGTCCACCATTTGCCGTACATTCATTGACCATATTGGATTCATACGACTTCCAGCCACCATAGAAGCTGGCAATGCATAGAATCACTACCAACAGTTTTTGTGACCATGCTTTAATAGAAACTTGCTGACTATTCACATTATTATCAAACTCATTAAGTAGTTGTTCATTAGCACTGTTGGTATGGTCGGTATTATTCGACTTATTCAAATCTGTCATTTTTCATCCTAAAAAAAGGGTTTGTCTATAAATAAACAAAGCCCTTTATTGTTATATTAAATCAATAATTAATAATAAGCGTCGCACTTAAAACCGTAGACGACCGCCCTTTTCTTCTGCACGCTTAAAGGCATCACGTTCTTCACAACGCTTAAGCCAAGTTAAGATATTGGTATATTTACTACTGTCTAAACCTGCGCCTGCATTGGCACCGACCACAGCCAGATGCATCTGAATATCAGCGGCGCTAAATTCTGCTCCGGCAAACCAATGGTTGTCTTGTAAATGCTGCTCCATCATATCGAGTATGGCAGTCAAGCTTTTGCTTATCATGCTTTTTTCGACTTGCTTTTTGATGCTTTTACTCACAGGTTTAATCAGCATCGGCGACTGCTCAACCACTTTAGTAAATACCAAACGCATGACCAACGGTGGCATCACTGATGCTTCGGCAAAGTGTAGCCAAAGCGTATAGGCCTCCCACGCCGCTTCATTATCATCAGCAGGCTTAAACTGCTTTTCTTTATCATAGTGCTTTAATAGATACTCGATGATAAAGCCTGACTCAATCAGCACACGACCATCGACCTCTAGCATCGGTGCATGACCGAGCGGGTGTATTTGCTTTAAACTGTCAGGGGCACGGTACGCTTTGTTACGCTGGTAGCAGGTCAGTTGGTAGTCGGCATTCAGCTCTTCTAATAGCCATAAGATACGAAATGAGCGTGAGTTTGCCAAGTGATGAAGGTGTAGCATAAACCATCCTTATAATAAGTTTTTAGTATTCAATAGCAGATTTTATAAGTCAATTCTTCAATATTCTGTTTAAATAAAGGAGTTTAATAAATCAAACAACCCGATTTAAGTCAATAATAATGCTTGATAATAACTCACTTACTGTTTTTATTATAGCTTTACTATGTAGCTTGACTTATCAAACCACTTTTATCGGGCCACACTACTTATCATTACATCAATAACTACTTTGAATCTAACGCTTGGATTTTACGCGTGATTTTATCTATTCGCTGTTGGTATTTCCTGATTTTACGAAAACGGTGCGCCTTTAATACCCCTTCTATACGATGGTCGATAAAACGGCGACGCGGTGGAAAACTCCCAATTTGCGGCTCTCGGTAACCATGCAAATGATTGTCACGGCGTCGGATAAGAAAGCCTTTCATGCTATCAGCAATCATAATAAACAATGCCAGTGTAATCATGCCATACATGAATAACGAGCCTCCTTCATCCAGACTTTGATTTAACACAGTAATAGATAATACAAATAGCAGCATAGGCTCTATGTAGCTGAGCGCTCCAAATAACGACACTGGCAGCTTACTACTAGCAACCATAGTTAGAGACATGGCAAGCGCACTAAAAGCGCCTAGCAGGGGCAATATGTACCAAAATTTGGTATTTTGCGCCGCTACACTAAAGCCGCCGCTGCTATAAAGCATAATTAGCACCACTGGCGTCAGTAACGTCAAATCTGATAACAGACCTGTAATAGGCGGCACAGCAAGCTTACGACGTAGCAAATAATAAGGCGGATAACCCAAGCATGCAAATGCGGTTACCCAAGATATACTGCCATATTGCAATATATCATAGCCGATACCGAGCGCAGCACATATCGCTGCTAACCATTGCAAAACACTCATATGCTCATGATAGAAAAAACGCCCAATCACAATCATGACCAACGGCAATAAAAAATAGCCCAAGGTCACATCAAGACCAAAGCCATTGACCGGTCCCCACATAAACAGCCAAATCTGCCCACCTAAAATTGGGGTTGGCAGTACAAAAATAATCCACTCTTTTGGCGTCTTTAGTGTTTTGAGATAATCAAATACATGCTGCCACTGTTTTGTAAGACTGACCAATAGCACTAGGCTCAGGAGCATCATCAATACACGCCACGAAGCCACCTGCGTACCCGTTAATGGCAGCATAAATAGCCCAAATAGAAACATCAAAGAAAACAAAAAACTTGATGATACTGAAGCCAAAGTTCCCTGAACGGTCTGATTGGTCGTAAGCATAACAACAGCCTTAAAAAACAGAAAAAAAACAAAGCCTCCAACGATAACGTCAGAGGCTTTTTTTATAAAAGGTAATAAAAGAATAGACCAAAAAGCTAACTAATAAAAGCGTTATTCATCAGTCTCAGTTTCTGTATGACTAGTATCATCAAAGTCTGTCTCTGTAGCATCACTATTCGCCGCATCAACATCCATCTGTTCTTGACCTTTTACTTCAAACGTTCCATCTTCTCTCATTGCATCAATCAGCTCATTGTTACCCTCTTCGTGCTCAACACGCGCCATAGCAACCAGTTTTTCATCTTTTGATAAACGAATCAGCGTGACACCTTGGGTATTACGACCAGAGCTTGCTACATGCTCAACTGGGGTACGTACTAAAGTACCTTTGTCTGAGATTAAAATAATATCGTCTGTAGAGTCCACCTTGGTAGCACGAACCAGCGCACCATTACGCGTGCTAGTTTTAATAGCGATAACACCGCCACCGCCACGATTTTGGGTGTTGAACTCATCGATAAAGGTACGTTTACCAAAGCCATTTTCACAAGCAATCAGAATCTCGCGGACATCATCTTCGATAACAACCAATGATTTGATAAACTCATCAGTAGCCAGACGCATACCACGGACGCCTTTTGCCGTACGACCCATCGCACGAGCATCAGTCTCATTAAAGCGAATCGCTTTACCACTTGACGCAAATAGCATGACTTCTTGGCCACCATTGGTGATACGAGCACTCACCAATTTATCGCCTTCTTCCAAGCCAACCGCAATCAAACCGTTCGAGCGAATATTGGCAAACTGTTTCAGCTCTACCCGTTTTACCGTACCATTTGCCGTTGCAAAGAATACAAAAGGCGGCTCTGCTTGCGTGCTGTCGTCTAATAGATCATCATCATTATCTACTGGAGCATCTGCTGATGTTTCGCCTTTGACCGATAACTCTTCTACTATTTTTGGAATAGGCAATATCGTTGTGACCGTTTCATCAGCATTTAAGCCAATCAAATTCACTAATGGACGTCCACGGGCACCGCGGCTGGCGATAGGCACTTCAAAACCACGTAAACTAAAGACGCGACCTGTATCAGTAAAGCACAGTACGGTTGCATGCGTTGAAGTCACAACTAAGTGATCAATCACATCGTCCTCTTTCATCGCCGTCGCTGATTTGCCTTTACCGCCACGTTTTTGCGCGACATAATCATCAATGGGCTGCGTTTTCGCATAACCAGTACGTGATACCGTCATCACAACCGTTTGCTCTGGGATCAAGTCTTCACGGTTAAAGTCCATACGCGAATCAATAATATCGGTGCGACGCTCATCACCAAAATTATCACGGATTTCAATCATCTCGTTTGAGATAATGGTCATTAGCTTATCAAAATCACCAAGAATAGATTCTAAATGGGCAATTTCACGCAACAAGTCTTGGTATTCTTCGGTTAATTTATCTTGCTCAAGACCAGTTAGGCGATGCAGCTGCATGTCTAAAATCGCATTTACTTGCTCAAGCGATAAGCGATAGCTTTCTTGATTATTAATCAGACCAAACGGCGCTTTTGGATCTTCGCCTTCGATAAAGTCAGGACGTACCGACTGGCTGCCTGCAGCGGTTAGCATCGCTACAACACTGCCTGAACCCCAGATATTACTGAGTAAGTTTTCACGAGCCAAGCCGCGGTTTGCAGAGGCTTTAATTGTCGCAATAATCTCATCAATGTTCGCTAGTGCAACGGTCAATCCTTCAAGCAAATGACCACGGACACGGGCTTTATTGAGCTCAAAAATGGTACGGCGCGTTACCACTTCTTGGCGATGGCGTACAAATGCTGCAATCAGCTGGCGTAAGGTCAATAGCTTCGGTTGACCATTGTCAAGCGCCACCATATTGATACTAAAGCTCGATTCTAGCGGCGTTTGCAGGAACAAGTTGTTAACGATCACTTCCGCTGTTTCGCCACGACGTAAATCAATAGCGATACGCATGCCGTCTTTATCAGACTCATCACGAATCTCGGTAATACCTTCGATTTTTTTGTCACGCACAAGTTCTGCAATACGCTCAATCAGCTTGGCTTTATTGGTTTGATAAGGCACTTCGGTGAAAACAATACGCTCACGGTCACGGTTGACACCCGTCTCACTCATCGGCTCAATAATATATCGACCACGTACATGCAAGCGACCTTTACCAGTACGATAAGCATCTAAAATACCCGCACGACCATAGATAATACCGCCCGTTGGGAAGTCAGGACCTGAGATATGCGACATCAACTCTTCGGCAGATATTTGCGGATTTTCAGCATAAGCTAAGCAAGCGTTAATCACTTCAGTTAGATTGTGCGGCGCCATATTGGTCGCCATACCAACTGCAATACCGGTTGCACCGTTAATCAATAAGTTAGGAATACGCGCAGGCAAGACGCTTGGCATACGCTCAGAGCCATCGTAGTTGTCTTCCCAATCAACGGTATCTTTATCCAAGTCAGCAAGCATTTGGTGGGTCAACTTGGTCATACGCACTTCGGTATAACGCATCGCTGCCGGAGGATCATCATCAATTGAGCCAAAGTTACCTTGACCATCAACCATCGGGTAACGCAAGCTAAAATCCTGTGCCATACGTACGATGGCATCATAGACGGCACTATCGCCATGTGGGTGATACTTACCAATGACATCGCCGACCACACGTGCAGATTTCTTGTAGGCTTTGTTATAGTCATTAGACAATACATGCATCGCATACATCACACGGCGGTGTACTGGTTTGAACCCATCACGCACATCAGGCAGCGCGCGCGAGACGATCACGCTCATCGCATAATCCAAATAGGACTGCTTTAATTCGTCCACAATGGCAATAGGACTGACCGATTCGCTCATATACACTCCCTCACTCACATCTACTCTCTAGCATTGGCATATCTAAGCCATAATGGGCAACAATAACGGCACCAAAGCGCCGTTATATAATAAATACAGTGACCATCAAAAAAGGCTTAGCAATCATTCAAATCTATAGAGAATTAGCGATAGTTTTAATGTTGAATAAAAGAAGCTATTTTAGCACAAATTTGTTGATTTAGGGGGTTCTAGGTGCTATTAAAATCAAGCAAAACAGTTCAGTAATTGCTACTTTTTGCATCAATTACCATGATTCAAAAACCTTTCCCAACAGCATTGATATCACTGGCTAATTTTGCCATTGATATATATAAAGACCGTTTTTTAGCAATACCATTTAACGCCCACTTTTTTCAAATAGCGCGTCATCAGAGTTGGGTGTTAATGCAATTTAAAAACAATCCTAAAAAGACGTCAACGCTAGATTAGCGCCCTGCTTTATTGTACGATACGCCACCATACATCCTCCGATATAGACAACTCTTTATGCCAACCAATCCTCAATATATTAATAATAGCGATGCGGTAGACTCTACAGAAAATGTGACAGTACAAGCGTTAAAAGAAGATGTGCGTACTGACCGCAGCTTTGATGCGATTGCCGATCATTTTGAGAAAAAGGTCTATGGTGGCTTAAAGGGAGACATTCGATTAGCAGTATTGCGCCGTGATCTTTTTGAATACTGCGCGCAGATGAGCAGCACTCTTGGGCGACCTTTACGTATTTTGGATGTAGGCGCAGGGCTTGCGCAAATTGCGATTGAGCTTGCGACTCAAGGACATACACTGGTCATCAATGATATCTCAGCCAATATGTTAGAGAAGGCCCAAGAGCGCGCTGCACAAAGTAGTGCAAAAGATGAAAAATTGAATATTACGTGGTATGTATGCCCCTATCAAGAGCTTGAAGAAAAGCTGGCTGACAAGACGGAGAAATTTGATTTAATCATGTGTCATGCGCTACTTGAATGGTTGGCAGAGCCTGCCGCGGTAATGGACTTTTTTGACCAGCAATTATCCGATAATGGAGCATTATCGCTGTGCTTTTATAATCCAGCGAGTTTTGATTATCGTAACTTGATAATGGGTAATTTTAACTTATTAGATAACACTGAATATAAAGCCGACAATAAAAAGAGCCTAACGCCCAATCATCCGGTTGCAAAGGAAGAGGTTGAAGCTTGGCTACAGGCGCATGAGTATCAGACTCTGATCGCCAGCGGACTGCGCGTATTCCACGATTATTCGCCACTAAAACGTGGTGGGCATAACGATCCTGAAGCGGTCATACGTATGGAGTTACGTTACTCGCAACTGGATCCCTATAAGTGGCTTGGGCGCTACTTACATCTACTAGCGACGCGTGTCTCTTTACAACTTTAATATCGTGCGTCCTTTCGGTAAAGACAACTTAATAAACGCTATCATATGTCCTCAAACCGCTCTGACCTATCGTACTCCGACCACGTGGTGGCGTTGATGTCTTTTTCATCAAATACCACCACATGCTCGAGTATAGGCAAGATACCGATTTGGGTGCCGACTTCATGATTATGATGACTGGCGACCAATGATAATACCGTTTGACCATCATCCAGTTGCAAGCGATAGAGATAATTGGCACCGCGAAATACCCGACCAACCACTAAGGCAGTCTGCGTACTGTCATCATCATGGATAATGTCATCGGGACGCACCAATACCTTAATCGGCGTACCATTCGGATAGTCGTATTCACAATACTGCGGCTGACCGGACGCATCGTAGACTTCCATCCGTCGATAAATATCACCAAGCGCCGTCTCAACATGACCTTCTTTGATGATGCCGTCTATCATCGCGCCTTCACCGACGAACTCAGCGACAAACGGGCTGACCGGTTCATGATATAGCTCACTTGGGGTTGCCCACTGTACTAGCTTACCTTTATGCATGACCCCGACTTTATCAGCGAGCGCAAACGCTTCATTTTGATCATGAGTGACCAAAATAGCAGTGGTATTGGTACGTTTGAGGATATCACGAACATTCATGGCCAGTGACTCACGCAATACCACATCCAAGTTCGAAAACGGCTCATCGAGCAGTAATAACTTAGGCTTTGGAGCCAATGCACGAGCCAATGCCACCCGCTGCTGCTGTCCACCTGAGAGCTCGCTTGGGCGTTTATCGGCATGTTCAGACAATTCTACCAGCGCTAGCATCTCAGCAACACGGGCTTTTTTGTCGGCAGCAGACCATTTATTGAGACCAAAGCCGATATTTTTTGCCACGCTTAAATGACCAAATAGCGCATAGTCTTGAAATACCATCCCCATGCCGCGCTTGGCAGGTGCAACGGCAAATGAGACACGCGCCGCTTGCTCTGTTAGTCGCTGATTGTTAAGCATGATTTTGCCGCCACGACTCTCTTCTAACCCTGCAATCGCTCTTAACGCCGTGGTCTTACCACAGCCGCTATAACCTAAAAAGCAACCAATTTCACCTTGCTGTAGGTTTAGTGACAAACCATTGACTACTATGGTGTCGTCATAGCCAACCACCAAGTCCTGTACACTAAAATACGGCTGAGTGGCAGCGGTTTCATGATTCTGAATGAAGGTACTATCTAAGTTAGCAACACCTTGTTGTAACTCTCTTGCCGCTACAGCTTGCGCCATTTGCGCTTTGGTTATGATAGTCATAGGTGGCTTTTTCACATTACTTTGTCGTGCTTTACTCTGAGGCTCTACAGAATCAGAGTCTGCTGGATTTATTGAATCGTTCATCAAGTCAGTATACATAGACAGTACCAATAAGCTATTAGTGAAGAAAATCCAGCGTCACAACATTCAAAATATTAGACGTTAAAAACATGAAACTTTAAAAGTGTGAATAACGTGAGAAGCACCAATTAGAATCCGTTGATCATTTAAGCACAATACTTTAATTAAAAAATACCTTAACCCTGCTTATCGCTTTGACGCAGTAATATCCAAACAGGAATAAGACCGACCAATACAATCAACAAACTTGGCAAGGCAGCGCGACCCCACATGCCTTCACTGGTCATCTCAAATACCCGAACGGCTAGCGTATCCCAACCTTGACGCCGCGTCATCAAAGTAATCGGCATCTCTTTCATCACTTCGACAAAACCCATCAACAAACCCGTCAACACCCCTGGGCTCAATACGGGCAACATCACTTGCCGCCAGCGCTGAAAAGGACTATCGCTAAGCAACTTAGCAGCTGCTTCTTGATTGACGGTCAAGCGCTGAAGCTGACGGTCTACCGGCTGAAAACTGACCGTCATAAAACGGGTCGATAGAGCCAGCAGCATCACGATCACACTCCCAGATAAAAACTGCGTGGAGGTTATGCCATAAGCAATCAGCTGATTATCCAGCCACGCAATCGGAATAAAGATCCCGACCGCTAATACCGTACCCGGCACCACATAGCCCAAATTGGCTAAAGTAGTCATAAGCTTAGTAGATTTGTCCGGATATTGACGCTTAATCCACGCAATCATAATCGCTAAGACCGCAATAAACGCAGTGGTAATACTAGCAATCATGAGGCTGTTGGTGACAAAATCAATATAGCGGGCATCAAAATCTTGCTGAAAATTTGCCGCTGTCCAATAGATAAGCTGTGCAAACGGGATCAAAAATGCTATCAAGAATACCAGCGTACAAAGCAGCATCATAGCAAGCTTAGCTGGTTTACTGACTTCAAAACGTTGGCTACTACCTTGGGTAATAATATTACCGCGTTTTGCTTGCCAATATTGTTCAAACAAGACAACGATGAAGACCACACCAATTAATAGTGCTGCCAACTGTGCCGCTGTCGTCAAGCTAAAAAACCCAAACCAAGCTTTATAAATGGCAGTAGTAAAGGTATCAACATTGAATACTGACACCGCGCCAAAGTCTGCTAGCGTCTCCATACTTGCCAGTAGCAAACCACCGATGACCCAAGGTAATGCTTGCGGTAATGCCAACCGAAAAAACACTCGACCACGACTTAAGCCAAGCATCTGCCCAGCTTCAATAGCTCGCCTACCTTGAGATAAAAAGGCTTGGCGCGCCAGCAAATAAACATAAGGATAAAAAGCCAATGACAAGATCAGCCCTGCACCCCAGACGTTACGTACCGACGGAATGGCAGTCGTAACCCCAAAATCTCTTAATGCGGTTTGTAATGGTCCACTAAAATCAACGATACCAACTGTGACAAATGCTAAGACATAAGCTGGCATAGCAAGCGGCAACATCAGCGCCCACGAAAAAAACCGCTGTCCAGGGAAGCGGTACATACTCGTAAGCCATGCCAATGCCGTGCCAATCGTGCCAGAAATTACTGTGACCATTAATAATAAAATAGCCGTATTTTTGAGGACTTGCGGCAATACGTACTCACGCATATGCCCCCAAATATCAGCGACGGGCTGTGTCCATGACAATAACACGATTAAAATCGGTACTAGCATAAACAACGAAATCAGTCCTAAGACTGATTTCGAGATGACACGTTTACGGGTAGCATGGTCTTGGCGAATAGATTTACTCGTATTGCCTGTCTCATTACTTTCATTGACAGTATTGTTCTGACTTGCAGACGATTCTGGCATTGTTATCATAAGTTGTTACCGTGTCATACGCATCATAACCCCATTAAATGACTGGCAGACTTTTATTTATAGCCTGCTTTGTCCATCATTTGAATAGCTTGGGTTTGTAATGCACCAAATTTCTGTACATTGATATCGTCTGGTTTGAACTGACCCCAAGATCTAAGCATCTCTGACTCATCAATCCCAACTTTGACTGGGAATTCTTTATCAGCGCTAGCATAAAGACCTTGTGCGTCATCAGAAGACAACCATTCCATCAGTTTCAATGCGCCATCTGCATTGTCTGAACCCGTTACTACGCCAGCACCTGAGATATTAACATGCGTGCCTGTCGTACCTTGGTTTGCCCAAAATATTTTTACTGGGAAATCAGGCTTTTCATCAAGCAAGCGACCATAGTAGTAGCTATTGGCAATACCCACTTCACACTGACCAGCAGCGATAGCTTCTAGTAGATTGGTATCATCACTGAAAACATCAGTAGCTAAGTTAGCAACCCAACCACGGATGACCGCTTCTGTTTTTTCAGCGCCTAAATGCTCCATCATGCTCGCAACCAATGACTGGTTATAAACCTTTTTCGAGGTGCGTAGACATAATTTGCCTTTCCACTTTGGATCCGCCAAATCTGCATAAGTGGATAATTGATCAGCGCTTACTTTACTTGGGTCATAAAAAATCGTACGGGCGCGCAATGACAAACCTGTCCAGCGACCTTCTGGATCACGATACTTAGCCGGTACATTTGCTTCCAAAACGCTAGAAGCAACAGGTTGCAGTAAACCTTGCTCAGCCGCTTGCCACAAGTTACCTGCGTCAACTGTCAAAAGCATATCGGCTGGGGTATTCTGACCTTCAGCTTGCAGACGCGCCATCAGTGGACCATCTTTGTCTGTAACCAGCTCAACCTTCACACCCGTCTGTTCAGTATAACGATCCAACAATGGCTTGATTAGCTGCTCATTACGTGATGAGTAGATAGTCACTGTCTGTCCATCAGCACTCGCCGCGTTGTCTTTTGCTACTTCTTGCTCAGTGCTTGGCGCTGGCGTTTCGGCATCAACACTTTCTTCTGGCGTCGATGATTTACTACAGCCAGCAAGCGCCAACATCATGCCAAATACGGCAACTGGTAAAGTAAGTTTAGCAGAAGATAAATTTGCACTGATTACATTCAATGACATGGTTTTCCCCATAATAGCGCGGCAGATAGGTAGGATAAAAAGACATTAAAAATCATGGATTGATAGGATTAAAAAGGCCCTAATGTCTGGAAAGCATATACTAATGGAAATGATATTAATTATCAATACATTTATTTAGCCCGATTATTTAGTTAAATAATCGACAATTCATGCTGTATATAGTGGTTTTTTAATGGGGTTTTGATGCCGTTGTAATGAATCTTGCCGCATTTCCAACTAAGACTTATACCAGTTATTATCTTACAATAGCCATTGCCCCAGAATAGCATTGACTGCCGCTTCGGTGCGCAATATTCGTGCACCGATATGTACCGCTTGGCAGCCTTGCCTTGCAAGCAGCTCAACTTCATAATCAATCCAGCCTCCTTCTGCACCGATAAAAACCATGCTTGGTAGTATCGATTTCTGAGGTGATTCAGAGCTTTCTAATTGTTCTTGCACATATTGTGAAAACGATAATTCCGCATAAGGGTGAGCGACAATAGCTCGATTGGTGATTAAGTTTGCCAACTCATCTTCAACAAAGGGCTTAAAGCGTTTTTGCAAACTGATACGCGGCGCGACGGTATCAACGCCTTGTTGCAGACCTTCTAATACGAACTCATCAAGGCGACTCAGCAGCGGGCTTTGCCAGTAGCTTTTTTGCGTACGATAGCTATTAATCAAAATAATATCGTGGACACCAAGCGCGGTCATATCCATAATCAGCCGGCGCAATACTTTGGGGCGTGGCAATGCCAACACTACCGTGAGGTTAAGTTTAGGCGGCGATACTGTTGCTAAATTGACATCACTTAGCAAAATACGCTCAGGCGTCATATCAGCAATGATAGCGCTGCCAAGATTGCCTTCTAACTGCCCAATTTTTAGGGTGTCGCCTACTTTCGCTCCCAGAACTTGGTTAACATGCTCAATTTGTGCCACTGCATTGATATGTGCAGATTTATTAGAGAAGCTTGCAGCCGGTAATAAGATACAGTTCATAGTGGCTCTTAATTTAAATCTTGGCTAACGTTTTGAAGAGCATGCTGCTCGATGACTTTTTCTATCATCGATAATTGACGACTCAATACGGCTTGCTGCTGATCGGTCATCCGCACGCCTGCTTGTCCTGCTTGCTTAGCCAACATTAAATGACTCAGCCAATATTTTAGTTGTTGATAAAGGAGTGTCTCATCATCGGCAGAATTTTGGTTTTCGTTCGCTTGTTCAGTATTATCCATAGCCTGATAAAAAGGGTTGTTTGGCTGATATAACGCCCCAACGCTTGCTAATTTATCCACGACGCTTTGGCAAGATTGCGTATGAACACCCATTAATACCGGTGTCGCCACACTTGCCGGCTCAACTGGATTATGTCCGCCCACCTCGACCAATGAGCCGCCAACCACTGCTACATCGGCAAGAGCATACCAATTCATCAACTCACCCATGCTATCCGCCAGATAGACTTGGGTAGTTATGTCGATAGCTTCTGCTGCACTGCGCCGTGCCATGGTCAAGCCTGAATTTTGAATCAGCGCTGCCACTTCATCAAAACGCTCTGGATGGCGCGGAACGATAATAAGTAGCGCTTTTGCCAATGCAGGGTTTGACAGTAATTGCTGCTGCCATGACAGTACCGTATTCTCTTCACCACCATGAGTGCTTGCTGCCACCCAAATTGGACGATTGACCACGCCCAAATCAATCGCCGTCACACTCGTTTTTTTTGCTAACTCTGTCTGCTCGCTATTTAAAATATCGACATCGATAGTCTTGTCATCATCTGGCTCAGACACATTAGACAATTTAGGCGTATTAATGACCCACTTTAGCGAGCCTGCTACACGGATTTGGGCGCTATGCGCACCCAATTGTCGAAAGCGTTTGGCGGAGTCATTATCCTGCGCAATGATTAAACTCAAATTTTTCATCATGCTGGTGCTGACTGCGCCAATTTTTTGATAGCTTTTAAAAGAGGATGCGGACAGTCGCCCATTCACCAAGATACTTGGCATATGATGCTCAGATAATTTGGTTAAGATGTTTGCCCATAGCTCTGTTTCTACAAATAAGGCAGCAACAGGTTGTACATGAATCAAAAAGCGCTCAATCACCGCCGGACTATCAACTGGCACATAACTGTGACTCAATCGACCTTGCGCAATGTCTTCTGCAAATCGACTGGCACCGCGCGCAAAACCAGTCTGGGTAGTATTGGTCAGCCATATCCGATAACCACGAGACAATAGTGCATCCAATAATGGCGTAATGGTATTGGTTTCTCCCAAAGAGACCGCGTGGCACCAGATGGTTTTATTTCGCTTATTAACATTGATGCTACTGTTTAAATCCGCAGCTGGCAGATACGTTTCTGTGGCTATAGGAGGCGCAGGATAACGCTTACCAAAACGCTGCTCGACTTCTTGCTTATAATTATCCCGCGCATGCGAGCGGCGCCATACCTGCAGGCGATATAACGGCTTTAATAAGCTTATGCCGACTTGATAATATACAGGCGGATTATATACCGCTTGGCTTTGCAGAGGCTGTGCCTGAATAGAAAGATTTTTTGAGGTGTCAGAAGATGGCATGCAAAAGCCCAGATAATTAATGGAGCAGATAATAGGAGTCGCGCACAAAAAACGCACCAATTCTACCTGAATTTATTGCCAAACAATACGTTTTTAAATTCAAGGATGTTGGTCATCGTTTTTTAGACCAAAATAATAATGAGTAAGGCTATTACGATAATGACTGCAAACAGTAGCTGATAGCGCTTAAGGCTATGCTGCTCTTGCTTTTGGGTGTTGATTAACGTTTGTGCTTGTTGCCACTGACCGACCAAGCTTGCCGCTTCGATGTGCCCATTTTCTGCCGCTTGCTCGAGCCAATATTTACCGACCTTAAGGTCTTGCGTAACCCCTACGCCTTGATAATACATTTTACTCAGTAAGCGCTGAGCGCGGCTGTCATTTTTACTTGCCGCTTGTTGCACCCATTCAACCCCAGCCTCTATACCAGCGACTTTATCAGCGCCTTCGTTTGCTATCAGACCTTCGCCGAGCAGCTCATACATCGCCAAGCGCAACATCGCAGCACTGTTTCCTGCATTTGCAGCGTCTTCTAATCCTAGCAGGGCCTGCTGCTTTGCTTGCTGATGCGCCTCTGAAAAGACGACTTGCTTACGGGGTTTTTCTTGCTTGGCAATATGACGTTCAAACTGATCTAAAACCTTGCACGCCTTCTCATATTCAGTTTCGCCCGTGGTCTGTGTTACTTCTATCTCATGTAGCTCTGTTAATAGTTGGCTAAAAATCTCTGGCGTGGGTGGTTTTTTTGCGACTGCCGTGGTTTTTACTGGTTCTACTATAGGTGCTGCCGTTGCGTTTGTTATTTCTATATCTTCTGCTAATGGCATTGATGTAATTGTAGTAGCTGCTGTAGACGATACATTACCCGCTTTGTCATATGAAAGTTGATTTGTCGCCATGTCTATGGACGACTTACTATTCGAATAAAAGGATGTGCTACTATTTTCAGGGCTTACTTTCTCAATAAATGCCTTTTCATTTGCTGTTTGAGTGTTTGGTTTATCTGCTATGGTCGTATTAACCAAATGAGGCTGATGATTTACAGATTTTGGCAATCTGTCACTAACGGCTTGGTATAAGCCGCTAGCGACTTCACCACCTTGCGCCGATTTAAACGCGCGGTCGATATGACCAAATAAACGCATCCCTATCGGTTCTAAAGCAAAGAAAAGCGAGGTATTAGCTTTATCACTGCTATCTTTGGTATTAACATCAGTATCAGCGCCATAAAACATTGCCATATGTTGATAAAAATCATCGGTCGTCAGTACTAATTCAGGATAGCGGGCATCTAGCTCAAACTGACCAAACCAACGCGGCGATTGTTGCCATTGCTGTGCTAATACTCGTCCTGCATAAAACGCCAAAAATACCATAAAATTACGATAGCGCGCATCTTTTAATAACGTTGCTTCATCCCAAATGCTTGTTTTGACCATATCGCGGCGTATCTGAGACAGTAACGTATCTATGCGCTGTAAGCTTGCCAGCGATTCATCCAAACCACAGTGATGCAAATCCACTTCGTAAGCGATACCGCCTGCGACAGCACGCCTTACCAAAAAATCTTGCCAATAACCTGTTGCAATATAATCAAGGGGCGTTAAGGGCGATGCAGACATAAGAAACGCGTATCCTTTAAAAAAGTAAATTAATCATAGAGGCAATGAACTACAGGCAGTTATGCAAAATATAGTGCATACCTTAACTTAAAATATGTAGGGCTACAATAATGGACTAAATAAGCGTATCACATTATCAAACAAGCGTTCAGCCTTATGACGCCGTTGCCACTCATCCAAGGTTAAAAAACGACAGCTTTGTAAATACGAATCTTGACAAGCGGCAACTTGCGCGACCATTTCAGGCGTATAAATCGCCAAACTGACTTCCATGTTCAGGTAAAAGCTGCGCATATCGATATTGACGGTACCAAATATACAATAATCGTCATCTATAACTACTGTTTTGGCATGCAGCAGACCACCCTTAAACAGAGCAATGCTAACGCCCGCTTCTAACAACTCTTGGTAATACGCTTGCGAGGCGTGCTGAACTAAGAATGAATCAACCTTTTCAGGGATAATCAGCGTAACTTTGACCCCGCGCTTGGCTGCCGTCACTAGCGCGCCTGACAAAGCTTCATCCGGTACAAAATACGGCGTTGTGATACAAATACAGTGATTAGCACGATGTAAAACGGTTACTAAGGTATTATAAATAACGTGAGCGGTCACTTGTGGCGCTGAAGGAATCAGCTGCGCGACCACGCCTTTTACCACCGGCATCTGCGGAATCACTGTCGACATCGCACCAGTACAGGGGTTTTCTACATTTTCTAGCCCATCATCCAATACTTTGATGCGACTATTGATGTCATTAATCGTCGGATTGCGCACATATAGCTTACGTGTGTAGCTGTTGACTCGTTGATGCAGCGCATCTAGATTGTCACTGTTTTCCGCCCCGATATCGGTCACCACCACTTTTGCCATTGCAGTCGCAATGCTAATGTCATTATCACTGACACTGCGTATCGCTACATCAATCCATTCACCGACGTCTTTATTCTGCTTAAAAAACTTAGGATCAACCAAATTAAAGCTACCGATATAACCGATATAACCGATATAACCGATATAACCATCAATAACCACGATTTTACGATGATTACGCAAATCTGAACGCTTAAATAACGTTTTAAACAACCCTACTGGCAATGACTGATGGACAAAAACGCCTGCTTTTTCTAATTTTCGATGGGCTTTACTGTTAAAAAAACTAAAACTCCCCACACTATCAATCAGAATATGACACTCAACTCCGCGTTGAGCGGCTGCCATTAACGATTCTATAACATCAAGCACCTGCCCCTTAGGATAAATAATATAAAACTCCATCAAGATACTGCGCTGAGCGGCATTGATGTCATCAATCAAACGTTTAAAAATAATATTGGCGTGTGTCAACAGTTGCATATCATGGTTTGAGAATACCCCAAACCCTGTCCAGCGCGTACCGATATGACTGACCCCACGGTAATGAGTCGGCAATACCTCTTGCCCTTCGTCAAACACCAAGCGCTCCCGTTGTGCCATCTCATTCATCAGTAGTCGCGCTTGATCCATTCGCTGGCGATAACGTCGACCTATCATCGGCTCACCCACCAGCACATAGGCAATCAAGCCAAATACGGGCAAAGTAAACAAAACCGCTATCCATGCAATTGCCACCCCAATATTGCGCTGTACCGAGACAATACGCAACGTCATCACAATCATAAGAATAATATGAAATATCAGACCTAGCCCAGCAAAGTCTGTCCAAGACCATGCTGCCACTTGCTGCTCAGTAGTAGATAAAGCTTCTATTGTTTTCGCCTCCAACTGGTAATAGCACAATATAATCAAATACAACCAATCAAGTATAGTAGCTTTTATCCGCCGCGCAATAGGTAACTATTCGTTGACTAGGTAGTTGTCATATGGGCTATCACATCATCTAGCCATACTCTCAAAAGCCTTTTTAATAATCATTTTTTAAAAAATGTAAAATAGTGTTTGACAGCCATGTGTAAATCTATATAATACACACCCACAGCAGCAGAGCTTAGTGACAAACTTAGAGCTCAGTTGATGTTGAATAAATTGCTTAGCAATTGTTCGAAGGGTGATTAGCTCAGTTGGTAGAGCGTCTGCCTTACACGCAGAATGTCGGCGGTTCGAATCCGTCATCACCCACCACTATTTAGTATAGCGTTACTCTAAAGTAGTAGGCTAAGTGGTTAAATAAACTAAGTACGACCTAAGCAGCGGTAGTTCAGTTGGTTAGAATACCGGCCTGTCACGCCGGGGGTCGCGGGTTCGAGTCCCGTCCGCTGCGCCATATTTAAAACGAATTTAGACTTTCGAGTTTAAGCAAGTTTCGCCTCAAACATTAGATTGTTTGAGGTTTTTTTGTGCCTGAATTTCTCTTTAAACCCTTTATTTTTTGTCACTTTTCTTGAAACAGCTTACTCTCTGATAAAAAAATACCTGCATTCATGCAGGTATTTTTTTATTTAATAGCTTTATAATATTTACATACATCAGTGTCTATTCCAGCTCTTCGATCAGCGCTTGCATCTCAGCGATTTCACGCTTTTGCGCTTTAATAATATCGTCAGCGAGCTGTTGCACTCTAGGATCTTCGATATCTGCTCTTGAGCTGGTCAAAATAGCAATCGAGTGATGCGGTATCATCGCTTGCATCCAATCGACTTGATCGACCGTTGATTGAGAGCGCACGCCCCATATCCCAACGGCAAACATCAATACACTTAGTCCATAAACCATCAAATTAACTTTGGTTTTTTTGTACATATTACCCATAAAGGCCAGCATAATGACCGCCATACCCGCACCCATGTAGAGCGCCATATAAGCTCGGGTTTCACTAAAGTAAACATGACTCCATTCATAAGTATTGAAATACATCATGATGTACATCACAATCGTAGACGTCACAATCATCAGGGTGAACTTGACATAAGGGTTCATACCCTGTTGATGATTCATGTTGTTTTGATCTGAAGCATTCATAGTATATCTCCTATTACATTAATAATATTAGAACCAGAATTTAACCCCTGCAGTCAAACTACTGCTATCAACCGATTCATTATGTTGACGACGCTGATCTCGAGCACTGCCAAGCGCTGTCTCATAACTCACACCCACATAAGGCGCAAGTTGGCGACTGAATGTCTCATAAGTAAGCCTCACTTCAGCATCCATCTCGTTAAAACCTTTGGTAATATGATTGTTGCTGTCTTCTTTACTAAAGGCTTTTAGTCCTACTTCCGGTATCACAACCCAGTGCTGGCTCAAACGCCACTCGTATTCTGCGCCAAGGTCCAATCGAACTTGTCCATCAGAATACAGATAAGCTCTGGCATCGGTTTCAATAAAGTAAGGCATAGTACCGACAATACCCGCCATAATGGCAGGTTTGTCATTTTCGGTATCATAAGCAACACCGGCCTCGCCATTCCAGAAGATACTTAGCGGCTTCCAGTAAGATAGTGAGGTCAGACTATTAATTTCTTTATCACCTTCGGTCTGAATACTACCTTCGCTGCGTAAAGAGAGGCGGCGCTCATCTACGCCATACCAAGCACCAACCTCATAATTAATCTGATCGTCATCAAACTGATAACCTAAATCATCTACAGAAACGCCCCATAATGGCATATCACCCATCATCATAGGCTTACCATACTGTCCATAGGGAACGCCGTTTGAGTAGTCGGAACTTCGTGCATCAGCTGGAGCCTTACCACCTTGCATACCTGACATATCCATGCTGCCATGATCCATACCCGACATGTCCATGCCACTGTGATCCATACCTGACATATCCATACCGCTATGGTCCATACCTGACATATCCATACCGCTATGGTCCATATCTGACATATCCATACCGCTATGATCCATATCTGACATATCCATACCGCTATGGTCCATATCTGACATATCCATACCGCTATGATCCATATCCGACATGTCCATGCCGCTGTGATCCATATCTGACATGTCCATACCTGACATATCCATACTACTATGATCCATGCCTGACATCATCATGTCTTTTTTAGCAGTGGACGGGTCAGCAGCATTAGCAAATGATGATGCCAGCAGTACCAATGATGATGCCCCAGCGAACCGTAAACCTACTTTATGTATTTTCATCTCATCTCTCACCTATCAATCAAAGATTTGCTTAAATGACCGCCACTTCTCTAAACATACCGGCTTCCATGTGATAGAGCAGATGACAATGCCATGCCCATCGACCAGCTTCCCCTGTGACATCAAAGCTGATTTTTTGTGCCGGCTGCACCATAATAGTATGCTTGCGCACCTGAAACTCGCCGTTAGGCATGCGCAAATCGCTCCACATGCCGTGTAAATGCATCGGATGGTTCATCATCGTGTCATTGACTAAGGTAATGCGCACGCGCTCACCCGGCTTAATATTAACCGGTGTCGCTTCACTGAACTTAACCCCATCAAACGCCCAGATATAGCGCTCCATGTTACCGGTCAAATGTAGCTCGATCTCTCGGGTAGGCTTGCGCTGCTCTGCAAATATTGCCTCATCGACAGAGCGCAGCTGGCTATAGTTCAGCACCTTTCTATCAATGTTACGCAGGTTAATACCGGGATCATCAAGGTTCATACGTGGACTGTCCACACGCATGTCAGATTTGAAGTCATACTCAGTTTTGGCATGCTTGGCTTTATAACCATTAGCACCCATAGCGCCCATCATATCTGCCATGGTGAGCCATTCTATTTTGTCCATAGCAGGCGTTGGCGCACGAGCGCCTTCTTTGGTGGCAAGCGTTGCGGCGACATAGCCTGAACGGTCTATGTTTTGGGCAAATATGGTATGCGCCTCTTTGGTCGGGGTGACAATGACATCATAGGTCTCAGCCACGCCAATACGAAAATCATCAATCGCAACGGGTGCGACATCAATACCATCGGTTGCCACCACAGTCATTTTGAGACCGGGTATGCGCACATCAAAGATGGTTTGTGCTGAAGCATTGATAAAGCGTAATTTAACGCGCTGTCCTGCCTTGACGATTTGTGCCCAATTAGCCGCGGTGGTTTTGCCATTCATAAGATAGGTGAAGGTGTTTTCGCCCGACAAGTCAGTAAAATCAGTGGGCATCATGCGCATCTGATTCCACATTTTGCGTTTATCAAACGCAGTTTTCATATCCGTTTCAGCGATATCAGACAGTAGCTTCTTGAAGTCTGGCAGATGATAGTTGTCAAAGTCGGCGCGCTGTTTGAGCAGCTTCAAGAGATTATGCGGGTTGCGGCTGGTCCAATCACTGAGCACGATCACGTGGTCTTCATCGATAGGATGACGCTCACGCCCTTTGGGTTCAATCACAATGGCACCTAACATGCCGGTTTGTTCTTGGAAGCCACTGTGTGAGTGATACCAATAGGTGCCTGATTGTTTTAATTTGAATTTATAAGTAAAGGTGCTGTTTGCAGGAATGCCATCAAAGCTAATACCCGGCACCCCATCCATCTCAAACGGTACTAGTAGTCCATGCCAATGAATAGAGGTTGATTCATCCATCTGATTATGAACACGTATCACCACCGTATCGCCCTCAACCATCTTTAGCGTCGGTGCTGGCAGTGAATTATTGATGAGCGTTGCCATGCTCTTTTTACCGTTGACAATAGCGGACTGTTTACTGACGTATAAATCAAACTCTTTACCAGTCAATATAGGCACTTTATGAGTGTTTTGGTCACTATTGATAGTAGCACCCTGACTGCCCGAACGACCCGAATGTCCCAATGCACTACTGGCCATGGTCGGTATCAAGGAAGCGCCAAGGACAGCGGAGGATCCGGTTAAAAAACGTCGGCGGTTCAATATGTTCTGTTTATTCATAATGATGACCTAATTTAATTTGAGAGATGGTGGTTAAGCTTATGGTTATAATATTTAACGATACGTCAATTACGATTGGGAATCTTATTAAGCCGCTTTTGATGCTACTCACATTCAATTTATCCAGATCCCAGCCAAAACAACCATCAAAATTATAGTTGCTGCTGAGGAGAATCAATAGCGGCATAAACTTCTGTGGTGCCGTCTTTATTAAGCTGCATTACTTTATAAGGCATGAATTTATCTTGATATTCCATACCGGGGCTGCCAACTGGCATACTCGGTACGGCAAGTCCAATGGCTTGTATAGGAGGATTTTCTAAGAACTGAGCCATGTGTTTAGCAGGGACATGTCCTTCAAAGACGAAACCGTCGGTAGTAACGGTGGTATGGCAAGAGCGCATTTGCTGTGGTACGCCATAGCGATCCTTGAATAAAGAGACATCTGCCACATCTTGCGCGGTTGCACTTAATCCATTGTCTTTTGCATAGCCTACCCATTCTTTACAGCAGCCACAGTTGGCATCTTTATAGACGGTCGCTGAGACGTTTTTGAGTAATGATGACGGGTCGATTGCAGGAGCATCTGCCGGAGCCGAACTTTCGTTTTGTACTTGTGCATTCTGGGTAGCAGACTGTTCAACCTTTACTGGTTGAGAATCAGAGCCACTGGTATTAGATTGGCTGCAAGCGGCTAGCGTTAACGAGAGTGACGATGTCACCATCAATAAAAGGACACGACCGGATAACCAGCTATGTCCATTAGAAAGCACATGTGTGTAATGTCTCATTAAATTACTCCTAAACGTCTATTGTTATGCTCGATATTCTAAAAACTTACACCCTATATTTGAATTCTTATGTACTTAACTAAAAACATTAAATGCAGCACTGTTCAGTACTGCATTATTAATAGCGACAACCGTGAGTTAGGAGGCTTTCATATCTAGAAAGTATTAATGCTGCATTCCAGATCCATCATCCGACATATTCATACCCATATCACCACCATCTGACATATTCATATCACCAT
>Ga0114916_1000498_pt1 | contig 26360 bp, 20 predicted proteins | sample MalvirAntarct_66_FD_83501 | JGI IMG/M metagenome (GOLD analysis project Ga0114916, IMG submission 83501) | Marine viral communities from the Global Malaspina Expedition - Malaspina viral metaG Antarct_66 | ecosystem: Environmental > Aquatic > Marine > Oceanic | place: West Anvers Island... | reverse complement strand
AGATAAATTAGATATTTTCAACTCATACTAAATGATACAATATAGTCACCGTGACATTTTCAATTTGGCGTCATGAAATAACACTCCATGCGGAATTTTTTATTTCAAAAACTACAGTGATAAGAGAACCTTCGGATTTTAATTTATACCTAATTTTATATTGCCGTTTTAAGCATAATTATCTCCTCTGATGTTAGTCGTTAATTATGCTAAAGGCTTTATACCCTCCTGTCCAAAAAAGTCTCAGTAGTCGATTAAATGGCCACACTAAAATCTATAGGGATTTAAATTATTTTTTTACAAGTCCTAACTTTAATAGTGCCCTTTATGAACATTGATTTATTAGTAGTTTAAGTATTTTTCAAATTCTCTAAGCTTTGGGCGTGCTTAGAACCGCTAAAATTATAAATATCACAAACTGCTAATTATTGAGTAATAATTTTATTACATGCGTCTCAATAAATTTTGTGCCACTTGCAATCACTACTTATCCTATAATTCCCTTTTATAATTCTTCAAATATCTATTCAAAGACACCAATAACAACGTCAAAACCGTTAGGATTAAAAGTATGGCAGGCACCAAAAATTTATAGCTTTTTAAAAGTCCCTTTTCACGAACTCCTTTTCTAGGGAAATCAGAAATTACATTTAAGATGCTCGATTTGTTTCCGCGCTCTTCATTGAGTTCTACCAATCCTAGTTTCAATTCTTCCATTTTATTGATCAATGAAAGTTCTTTATTATTCTGTGTCCCCTGTTCTCCTAAGCTAATATTTGTCCCTTGTACGGCACGCTCGGCCTCTTTAAGCATCACTCGTTTGTACAATAATTGCAAAGAGTCTATTTCTGCAATTTGCTTTTTATAGAGGCTATCCTGTAGTTTGATATTGCTATCGCTAATATCTTTTCTCAAATTAAAATAGCTATTATTTGATATGGAGGAGATAATGGCGGGTTGAATTTTTTTAGCCACCGTATTATCACTTGCAATAACTGATATGGTATGAAAACGCGCATCGAGTGAATTGAAGTTTTCGAGATAAGCCTTCATATCTATCGCCTTTTGGGTTGTCGTATCTAAACTGCGTACAAATTGATCAAACAATAGAATTTTTTGATTTTCATCAGAGTAGGATTCCACATCAAACTTTTTAATAGACAAGGCCTCTTCATCAGTGATATTTAAGGCATCAGAAAGCGATGAAAAATCTTTTGCTTTTGCAAGATCATTGTAAAAAGCAATGTTATTGTAAAGTTGTTGAACGCTATTAAAGTTAGGTTCAATGACCATAGTAGAAATATACTCAGGTTCTTTCTTTATATCTATAATAGCTCCAATAATGACGCCCGTTACAATAACAATAACAAATTTTAAAAAATGCTTTTGGATAAAAAACAGAAATACGAGGATAACCCCAAAGATGCCTGTAAAAATACGGCCTAGAAATCGGAAGAAACGATCAAAGATTTTACCAATCAGTTTAAATAAGTGTCCTAAATCGACTTCCTCAGAGGGTTGTTGTTGGGGCAAATTTTTATTCATAAATGCTATTGTTAACTAAATATTTGCTGTAATATCTTTCTCGTTATGAGATAGGTTGGTTTTACGCCGGATGTACCCAATCCGCCTGAAGCCAAGGTGCTCCCTGTTTCTAATGGGTTGTCACTCGCGTAATACGCATATCTCACTTTTACATTCGGATTAATGCTGCCTCTAACCTTTGACGCTGCCTGAATTGCCTTTTGATAATGGGCGCCTTCCATCTCCAATCCGATCACATTCCAGGTTGAATTGAAGAAGAATTTTAAAATCTCCTTATTTTGAAGTGAAGTTCCTAAGACCGTAATCATTGATCCTTCGTAAACAGCGATTCCATGACCATCAAAGTCTGATTTTGACAACTCATTTTCTAACGGATAATTATCTGCCGTGCCTTCAAAGATATGCGCTGAAGGAATCATGATATCGCCCTTCCCCCCTTCTAAAATCCCGGCCTTACCCATGATGGAAATCGAATCTACATTCAGAAGGATTTGCATGCCCTCAATCTTGAGAGGTTTTAACAGTTCGTCAATGGTTTCGTAGGCTTGTTCTCCAAAGGCATAGTCCATTACAAAAATGACCGGTTTTTCAGAATCGTCAAGCTTTTTAACGTCTTCCAAATCAGTTTTGGAAAAATCGATCTGTGCGGTGTCAAAAATTTGCACATCAATGTTGGTTCCTGATGTATCAGGAATATAGATCATTCCGCGCTGTAAAGCTTCCTTGGTCACTTTATTGCGCAACTCCTGATTTTCTTTCTGGCTCAGCGCTTCATAAACTTCAAACATATTTTTCTTTGAAGCCAATGACTTTAAAGCCTGTGGCGCAAATAATGAATTCATCACACTGTGCATGTTGGCACTGATAACGTGAATAGGACGCTCAATAAGTCCATTTTTAATGAGGGCATCCTTAATGGTGTTCGCCCAGATTTCGCCGTGTATATGGTGCCCTAAACGTTCTCTAAGCACTGGACTGAAGGTTACTGTACGTCTGTTATTATTAACCACCTCTTCAATGGCGAGTTTCCCCAGCCAATATACCAAATGCAAAAGGCGCTCTGGTTGGTTAGGCAGTGCAAAAGCACTGTACATTTGAGTCAGCTCATTAAAAGTACGTCCTAAAATGTTTGCCGTGTGCGTGATGGCAATCTCCCGTGCCTCTTGAGTCAATTCTTCATTGGAAAGGACTGCCTTTTCTAATTTAATCCAATCTCTAGTGGTGGTGCCTTGCTCATCCACAAGTACGCGTTTGCTGATTTTATGCGACTCTACAAACATAAAAGTCAGATGGGTCAGAATATCATAGATTTCGGAACGTCCACGCGTAATTTCAATGTTCATTTGCTCATCATCAATCCGGAAACAATTTCGTCTTCTTTTTGGAGGAATAATCGCTTTAAAATGAGAATTTGTATAGCCTTCATCACTGGTAAGATTGATAAACGTACACTCTTCAATACCATAAGGCAAACGATCTACAACATATAACAAGCCTTCTAGTTCGGCCTTTTCCTCACCAATAGAACCGTAAATTTCCGGTCGTAAGAGCAATAGCGATTCTCGAAGAGTCTCACCAGAAATCCCCATAGGTTTGTAAAATCCACGATTAAACAAATGGCGCATCGTAATGTACATTCGTTCAATAGCATTTGAACTCTCTTGAGCCCGAGTTCTGGCGTGTATTTTTTTGGTATTCATAATTCGTCTTTAGCTTGTAAAGATAGGATTATTTAGTTAAATTTTTTTTGATCAAAACCTCGACAATCTTACGATCATTGGCCAGCCGTGGAATCTTATTCTGGCCTCCCAACTTCCCGATAGATTTCATATAATCCTGAAAACCGTTTTTCTTAACTACGGTAATTTTTAAGGGTTGAAGGACTTTACCCACAATTAAATCCAGATAATAACTATTTTGGTTTTTTAAAGATGTTTCAATTGTATTCGCCAAATGCTGCACATCTTGAGGCGCATTTTCGAATTCTATAAACCATTCGTGATACGGCAAACCTTCCGTTGGATTGATTTGGGGGGCCACTGTAAATTCTGAAACCTGAACGGTAGTGCCCTCAACTGCTTCCTTTAAAGCCTGTTCCACTTCTTTGCCAATCACGTGTTCGCCAAAAGCAGATATAAAATGTTTGATGCGCCCCGAAACAATAACGCGATAAGGCGCCAAAGAGGTAAATTCAATCGTGTCTCCTACATTATAGGCCCACAGTCCCGCTGTAGAAGATACAATCATCACGTAATTGGTGTGCAATGCTACATCCTTAATAGTGATTCGTTTGGGATGTTCACTGAAAAAGTCGTCCGCTTTTATAAATTCATAGAACATGCCTGAATTTAACTGAAGCAGCATGCCTTTAGTGTTTTGTTGATCTTGAAAGGCAAAAAAGCCTTCGCTGGCAGGATACAATTCAATACTATCTACCTTTCTGCCGATTAAGCCTTCAAATTTGGCCCGATACGGTTCATAATTAACCCCACCGAAAATAAAGAGATTGAAATTTTTAAAGACCTCCCCCACTTTTTTACCCGTTTTCTGATTGATTTTCTCAAAATACATCTGTACCCAAGACGGAATTCCAGAAATGACGGTCATGTTTTCAGGTAAAGTTTCGTCGATAATGGCTGCTACCTTTGTTTCCCAATCATCAATACAATTGGTTTCCCACGAGGGCATTCTGTTTTTCTGAAGATAGCTAGGCACAAAATGCGCCACAATACCCGACAAGCGGCCCAACTGAATCCCATTTTGTTCCTTTAAAATAGGACTGCCCTGAAGGAAAATCATCTTGCCATCCACAAAATCGGCATTGCCAGTTTCGGCGATATACATAAGGATGGCATTTCTAGCCGCCTCAATATGGGTGGGCATACTCTCTTTAGTAATGGGAATATATTTGGCCCCAGAAGTGGTGCCGGATGTTTTAGCAAAATACAGTGGCTTACCTTTCCATAAAATATCTGATTCTCCCGCCACAACGCGTTCTACATAAGGCTTTAAAGCTTCATAATCACGAACGGGCACCCGATCAACAAAATCGGCGTGCGATTTTATATGGGCAAAATCATGGTCTTTTCCAAATTGGGTATGATTAGCTTCCGCCATCAGACTTTCGAACACCTTATTTTGGGTTTCCACAGGGTTATTCGCCCATTTTAAAACTGATTTTTTAATGAAGTAGGCATACGGTTTTGCAAGTGCTGATTTTATTGATAACATTTATTTAAAATCGATAAAATTGGTTGGATTAATTGGGTAACCTTTACTCCATAATTCAAAATGCAGATGTGGGCCCGTTGTAAATTCGCCACTGTTGCCAGCCATCGCAATAACTTCGCCGGCTTTAACAATATCACCTTGCTCTTTGGTCAATGAAGCATTGTGTTTATAAACAGAAATCATCTCATAACTGTGTTCTATAATCACTACATAGCCAGTTTCTGAAGTCCATTCCGCAAAAATTACTGTGCCGTCAGCGGTCGCTTTAACAGGGGTGTTTTTAGCAACAATGATATCTACGGCATAATGCTTTTCCTTAACATTATACCCTTCTGAAATGTTGCCATTAACGGGGGGAAACAACACAAAATTGGAGGCATAGATGGCAGATTCGAAGAGGTTGTATTTGTCCTCCTTATCAACCTTTTCCCTTAATAAGGAGTCTTGCTTGGTCGGTTTTACGGAAATTTGACCAATTTCTTCGTTAACGGCATTTAAGATGGAGTCCTTATTGAAATCAAGTGTTTTGACATCGCCAGTTAGCACACGTTTAATGGAGCCAAGGTACTGATCATTGATAGCGATAATCTGTTGTAAGGAATCTGTTTTAAAACTGAGCTCAGTGGCCTGTTTTTTTAATTTGGCAGATGAATAGCCTGGTATAAATTCCCTAAGTGGTGTAAATGCAATTAAAAAGGTGGTAGCTGCAACTAAAAGAATCATAGACAAAGACACAATAACAAACACGTTTAAACGGGTTAATTTTATGGCGAACCGCTCTTCAAACGTATCTTCATTAAGCACCACCAAGCGGTACTTATGCAGCAATTTTCTCGCGAATTTCTTGTCTTTTTTTCTAGGTGTCATGCTCCACAAAATTAAATAAAATTAAAGCAAACTTTTAGGTCTTTCATCTAAAGTTTGTTTTTAACGTTTAAATTGAAGTTTAATTATTAAATTTGTAATTCAAATTAAATGTTATGATAGCATCAAGTATTTTTTTAGCAATTGGAGTATGGCAAATAGTAATTGTCGTTGTACTAGTATTATTATTGTTTGGAGGAAAGAAAATTCCAGAACTCATGAGAGGTTTGGGAAGCGGTATCAAAGAATTTAAAGATGCCAGTAAGGAAGATGGTGATGAGGCAAATACTACTGCCGATAAAAATCGCTAATTACCTTTTTTGAATTATAGAGAAAATAACAAGAGCCAACTGTAACAGTTGGCTCTTTTTGTTTAAAGAATTTTGACGGATTTTATGATGGCTTCCATTTCAAAGATGTTATTGCGCTTTTCTACGGATGGCGCAAACACATAGCCTTCAATGACAAGGTATCTGTCATTAGCTCTATCTTCTATGGCATAGTTGATAAATGGTCCCGACATAAAGGCGTTTTTCACGTCCCAAATACCTTTGGTTTCATAGGTAGGTTTCCCATCCAATTTAGTCTCCTTTAAATAGGGTGTATAAGCCTCTTCAGTAATCATATAGGATCCTTCTACAGGGCCTGGAATATGAACCTTACCAATAGAGTCTCTCATTCTTACAATATCCATAATTGCACTATCACCTTTTTTAATGGTATTTAGAGGGACTTCATAAATAATGAAATCCATGGTTCCTGTAGGAATATCTTTTCTGATCCAAAAGAAATCGTCTTCTTGTTTGGCAATTCTATAGGCTGTCTGAAAGTTCAGTTTGATGCCCAACTTATCCTGAAGGGGCTGATCATCCATTAAGGAGATTTTAATACGGCGTTGGTTTTCCTTTAATTCTTCCTTTTTAAAAGCGGCAATAATTTCATCGCCATGCTCCTCAAGCTGATCTTTTATTTCCTGATCTGTTTTTCCTGAAACCACGGCTACAGTTTGCGGTCTGGCGTACACATCATTTTTTATGACCATCCCTGCTGGGTTGCCTTTTTCTATTTTAAGGATAATTCTACTTTTAGTAGCAAAACCGTCAAACACTAAGGGTGGCATCTGATTTATAGAAAATAAGGGCTCTTCTTGATTTAAGGCCTGCACTGGTGCTGCGACCACATCCCTAATCGTCTCACCAACACCATCTTCCCATGATAAATTATCAACGACCACTAAAAGGTTGTTGATATTTCCGTTGGATCCTGAAATAATTCGTTGGTCTTTACCATTGTTACAAGAGGTGAACAATAGTAAGGAAAAGGCAAAAGCGTAAATGAGTTTCATTGGTTTGGTTTTAAAATTGAAAACACTTAACGCGAAACCTTAAGTGTTGTACCTACTTTTAAATTAATACCACTAATATCGTTCCATTCTTTGATATTTTGGATGGAAACCCCAGGAAACTTTTTAGAAATACTCCAAAGCGAATCTCCTGATCTCACTTTATAGGTTTTTGACCCGTTGGAAGTACTGCTTTTTGTAGCTGAACTGCTCGCAACTGATTTAGCTACAGAAGTAGATGATTTGGTATTATAGACGTTAAGGCGTTGGCCTATTTTAAGGTTATTACTCCGCAAACCATTCCAAGCCTTCAAATCAGAAACGCGAACGCCGAATTGTCGAGCAATTTTACCTAAATTGTCTCCCGATCTCACCTTGTAGGTTGATTTTGAGTTTGATTCTAAAATTTGGGCAATCGGTTTTTCACGTTTATTCAACTCATTGGTTACAAACTCGTAGATGCTGGCTTCATTATTTACAAATCGACCCACCGCATGTTTTGGCAGTCTTAATGTATAATTTTCACCTTCCACAAATGGGATGACATCTAATTTATAAGAGGGGTTTAAAAATTGCAATTCTTCCATAGGCAACTCCAACAATTCCGAAACCTGATCTAAACTGATCATTTGTTTCACGTGGATAGTGTCCGTTTCCATGTACCTAAAGTTTGGCTTATGCTTCTTAAAGCCGTGCTCCTCAGCATATTCAAAGATATACATTGTGGCTAAAAACGCAGGTAAATAACCCGCTGTTTCACGTGGTAAATGCGGTCTGATATTCCAATAGTTTTCATAACCACCAGAACGACGGATGGCTTTGCTCACATTACCAGGACCCGAATTATAGGCGGCAAGTGCCAAATCCCAATCCCCAAAAATCTCGTAAAGTTTGGCCAAATATTTACTGGCCGCCTCCGTTGATTTGATAGGATCACTACGCTCATCCACATAACTGCTCACATCTAAGCCGTACATCTTTCCGGTACCGTACATAAATTGCCATAAACCGGTAGCGCCTACACGCGACTTGGCACGAGGCTTTAAAGCAGATTCTACAATGGCTAAATATTTAATTTCTAAAGGAATGTTATAATTATCCAACTCCTTTTCAAATAACGGAAAGTAATAATCGCTTAAAGACATTAGCCGCTCCATGGAGTGACGGCGGTGCTTTAAATAGGATTTGATAACACTTTCTAAAGATTCGTTGTACTCAATATTAAATGGCGTCCTTGAACTTAATTTTTTAAGTCTGGCCTTTAAGGTATCCGTTGGCAACTCAGGATAATCAACAGCATCATATTTTAAATCGGTAACAGATTCATAAATACTGTCAAACAAGGAATTTCCATATAGCTCATCGAGCCATTTTTGATCAATTTCAGACGCAAGTTCTAAATCCTCAATCTTTGTTGTGTTCAAAGAATCAGCGACCGGTTGTATCTCCTTCACGGCCAAATTTTTTCCATCGGAAATGGAATCGACTTGAACTGAAACAGTTTTGTCTGGTGCTTGAGTCGTGTTCTTTTTTGGTGTTTTAACTTGTGAAAAACTAAGACCACATACACATAAGGCACCAAATGTTAAAGAAACTATTTTTTGGTTCATTAGTATGGTATTTTAATAATCAACGATTTATAGATTAAAATCGTACAATAATATTTAAAATGACGGGATAAAACAACAATTTAACACAATTGAATGCGTTTCGTCGAACTTATCCTACGTGTTATCTATTCCGTCATTTTATTAGCTATGTGGCTATTCTAATATGGCCGCAATTCCGGGAAGTGTTTTTCCTTCTAAACTTTCAAGCATCGCACCACCGCCTGTACTGACGTAGCTCACTTTATCTTCAAAACCGAATTGTTTCACGGCAGCAACAGAATCGCCTCCACCTACAAGAGAGAATGCGCCTTTCTTAGTCGCTTCTGCAATAGAGTTGCCGAGCTCAATGGTGCCCTTGGCAAAGTTTTCCATTTCAAAAACACCCAAAGGCCCATTCCATAAGATGGTTTTACATTGTAGTACAACCTCATGAAATATTTTGATAGATTCAGGACCGGCATCTAAGCCTTGCCATCCGTCAGGAATTTCCTTTACATTTACAATTTGGGTATTGGCATCATTGCTAAACGCATCTGCCGCAATCACATCTACAGGTAGATGGATCTGTACATTCATTTCTTTGGCCTTCTTCAATATTTCTAGTGCCAATTCCATTTTGTCATCCTCACAAATTGAATCGCCAATAGAACCGCCTTGAGCCTTCACAAACGTAAAGGTCATGCCACCGCCAATGATCAAATGGTCCACCTTATCTAAAATATTTTCAATAATGGTAATTTTTGAAGACACTTTAGCGCCACCAAGGATCGCTAGTACCGGTTTTTCACCAGTTTCCATTACTTTTTTTATACTTTCAATTTCCTGTTCCAGCAAATAGCCGAAACATTTCTTCTCAGGAAAAAAATCAGCAATTACCGCAGTAGAAGCGTGAGCTCTATGTGCTGTACCAAAGGCATCATTCACATAAATATCTCCCAATTTGGATAATTTTTCAGCAAAATCTTTATCGCCTGCCTCTTCTTCTTTATAGAACCTTAAATTTTCCAATAAGAGGATTTGACCTGGTTCTAAATTTTCTGCTGCAGTTTTAGCCGCTTCGCCGACACAGTCAGAAACAAAAATCGCTTCTACCCCAATCAAGTTTTCTACATCCTTTAGAATATGTTGCAAGGAAAATTCTTCTTGAACTCCTTTTGGACGTCCTAAGTGCGACATCAAAATACAACTGCCACCATCTTCCAATATTTTAATTATGGTAGGTTTTGCAGCGGCAATTCTCGTGTCATCTGTCACATTATTTTCATCGTCTAAAGGCACGTTAAAATCTACTCTAACAAGCGCTTTTTTATCTTTAAAATTGAAGTCGTTTAAGGTTTTCATTGGTGTGTTTTTTTATAAAATAGTAACAAATGTAACCATTTCTAAAACGATAAAAAACGCATTCTTTTAGGAATTGGAATTCCGGCAGTGTTAATGAAAAAAATTACATAGTTTTGTGCCATGCAATTCAGTACTGTATTAGGACAAGAACATTTAAAAAACCATTTGACCCAAAGTGTGGATAACGGACGCATCCCACATGCGCAGTTGTTTGTTGGGCCGGAAGGTTCAGGCACTTTAGCTATGGCTATTGCCTACGCACAATATATTCTTTGCGGCAATACGCAATCAGAAAACAGCGGCGGCAATGCGAGCTGTAACCTTAAATTTGAAAATTTTGGGCATCCTGATTTACATTTTGCATTCCCGGTAGCCACTACCGATAAGATAAAAAAACACCCTGTTTCCAATCATTTTATGGACGAGTGGCGTAAGCTTTTAAAAGAGCAACCTTACGGGAATCTTTTTGATTGGTATCGGCTATTAGGTGTCGAGAATAAACAAGGTCAGATTGGTGTGGATGAAGCTTTAAATATTGTTAAAGCATTGTCTCTGAAATCGTATGAAGGCGGCTATAAAATTATGCTGATTTGGATGGCCGAAAAGATGAATACCTCTGCGGCCAATAAGCTGTTAAAATTAATCGAGGAACCACCGGCTAAAACGGTGTTTATTTTAATAGCGGAAGATGAGGCCCAAATTATCAATACTATCAGATCCAGATGCCAAGTCCTACACTTTCCGCCATTGGCTGAAGCCGTGATTATTGAGGCCTTGCAACGCAATTACCAACTGGATGAGGCTACAGCTACCAAAATTGCCCATCAATCTAATGGCAATTATAATAAAGCGTGTGATTTGGTTTACCATGATTCTGAAGACCTCCAATTTGAAGAGTGGTTTATCTTTTGGATCCGCAGTGCATTTAAAGCAAAAGGCAACAAAACAGCCATTCACGATTTGATCAGTTGGAGTGAACAAATTGCTAAAACTGGGCGTGAAACACAAAAGCAATTTCTGCACTACTGCCTCGATTTTTTCAGGCAAGCGCTGATGATGAATTACAACGCAGAAGCATTAGTCTTTATGGATATTAAGACGAAAAATTTTAAACTGGAAAATTTTGCGCCATTCATTCATGAAGGCAATATTATGGACATTAGCACGGAATTGGAAGATGCCATTTACCATATAGAGCGCAACGGAAATTCTAAAATCGTTTTAACCGATTTATCCATAAAACTCACAAGATTACTACATAAAAAAGCCAGTTAAAAACTGGCCTTTTTTTATACGCTTCAAGAACTAAATTCTTAGTTTTTTTTGCCTTCAGCATTTAATGCTTCAAGGATTTCTTTAGTAAGATCATTACTGTCATCACCGTACATCACACTCCCTGCTTCGTTACTACCTAAAATGTAAGAGTAACCATTCTTTTCGCCATATGTTTTCACAAACGCTCTAACAGTTTTTATTAAGGTATCTATTTGCGCTTGGCTTTTAGATTGAATTTGTTGCTCCTCCATTTGGAACTGTTGTTGGAAACGTTGGTATTGTTGTGCCAAAGCTTGATATTTTTCCTGAGAGCTTTTTTGAACCATTTTAGGATCTTGTTCTTGCATCTGTGCCGCTTCCGCTTGGAACGATTGCCCAATGCTGTCAACTTTTTTATTGAAGGCATCTATTTCGATTTGAAACTTTGCTTCGATATCTTTTTTCTGTTGATAGTCATTAATCAGTTTGCTGTTATCTACAAATCCAATTTTTGTTTGCTCTTGACATGATGACAACATCACTAAAGTTAATAGAGCGATAAAACCTTTTTTCATTTTTTAGTATATTATAAATTTTGTGCAAATGTAACAAAGTCGGCGGGAAATCAATAAAAATATATTGTATTGGAAACTTAAATAGAAGATTTAATAACTATTTAAAAAATCAATCAAAAACGACTTTACCAGAGCGCATTTAATGGAGTTTCGTAAACTTGGAAGGATTATTCCTTTATCGCGCCTTGAAAGCGTCTATAAACGCCTCAAATCAATTTTTAGCCTTCTTTAGAACGTAAATTAAGGAGGAATACTCGCCATTTGACTTTGCTTTCAGATTTGAACGCCATCCGTTCCAAAATCCTTTAAGGTAATTCATTTTGCCTGTTTTATATTTTTCAGAAAGCAAACTGACATAAAAGGCGTCGAATTTCATTGGAAGAGTTTTAACAACGTTCATCCCCACTTCCGCACCAAGCTTTTTTAGGGCCTGTTGACTGAAATGCCAAAGATGTCTGGGTGTGTCATAAGCCGCCCAAAATTCTTGATAGACTTGTGCATCGTAACTTTTATAATTTGGTACCGCAATAATTAAAGTTCCGTCAGCTTTTAATAAGGAAGCATAGCATGCCACCTGTTGTTCAAGATCGGGTAAATGCTCCAAGACATGCCAAAGGGTTATCACGTCGAAACTTTTAGATTCCAGCTCCTGAACAGTGTCAGTGGAAAACACTTTATTATTAGTTTTTCCATTTGCGATCTCTCGTGCTTGCGCATTAGGTTCAATTCCAAAAATCTCCCAACCGTCTTTGGCAGCAACCTGTAAGAAATCGCCAGTGCCACATCCCACATCCAAAATTTTTCTGGCGTCCTTAGTGGCAGAATTGACGAGCTTTAATTTACGTTTTAAAGCAATGCCCTTAATGAAATGGTACAGCTGTTCAAACAAATTCCGTCGGGCATCCGTATGCGAAATATAATCTTCACTCTGATAATATCCGGGCAATTGTGCCTCCGAAGGTCTTGGATAGGTTTCGAGCATTTGCATGTGATCATTCAAGATCAAGTTAAATTCCTCTCCGGAGACGGAATGATCTTTAACTTTTATATAGACGTTGTTCTGATTTAATTGATCCACCTTGTAACCGTTGTAAATATTGAAGTAAGCGAAAGTAATAAATTCATAATATTTAAAAGCCGAATTTTCGCAAACAGGAAGCATCCTCTTAACCAATCAGAATACCTCCTTTATTTTAAAAAACCATTTTCGTGATAAGAATCGACAAGTAAATAGTGCCGAGAAAGTAAATAAAAAACCTCCCGAGGTTTAGGCAATTCTCTAAATATCTGATACTGTCTTAAACTCAATAAAAATCAAAAACTGGGCGATGACGTCTCGTAATTTAAAAAACAAGAAGCACGTTCCACGTGGAACATCATACCTTGGTTTGAATTTTAGCGACCCATATAGACCAATAATACAGATACGTCACTTGGCGATACCCCACTCACTCGCGATGCCTGAGAGATGGTTCTCGGCTGAATCTTTTCTAATTTCTGACGCGCTTCAATACTCATTGATTTCAATTGGGAGTAGTCAAAATCGGCAGGAATTTTTAAATCTTCAAGACGGTTTAATTTATCCGCATTGTTTTTTTCTTTATCGATGTATCCCGAATATTTGACTTGTATTTCTGTTTGTTCCAAAATTTCTTTATCCAAATCTTCTTTCTGGATATAGGTTTCTACGCTGTTAATTTTGCGCATGTCTTCCATTGAAATGTTTGGTCGGGCGAAGATTTTGAACAACTTCCCAGATTGGTTGACTGCTGCGGAATCATTCGCTTCCAAAATAGGATTAATGGCATCGGATGATACACTGGTGTTCTTAAAAAATTCTACAAAATTTGCCGCTTTGGAGTGCTTTTCTTCCATACGCTGTAAACGCTTCTCACTTACTAACCCTAAGGCATAGCCTTTAGGCGTTAATCGTAAATCGGCATTATCTTGGCGCAATAAAGTTCTATACTCGGCACGCGAGGTAAACATACGGTAAGGTTCTTCTGTACCTTTCGTGATGAGATCATCTACCAAAACTCCAATATAGGCTTCATTGCGTTTTAAAATAAATTCTTCTTTTTCCTGTACTTGTAACGCTGCATTGATACCGGCCATTAGACCTTGCGAAGCAGCTTCCTCATACCCTGTTGTACCATTAATTTGACCAGCAAAAAACAAGCCTCTTACCAACTTCGTTTCCAATGTATGCTTTAACTGTGTTGGCGGGAAATAATCGTATTCAATGGCATACCCCGGTCTGAAAAATTTCACCTTTTCAAAACCAACTACAGAACGCAAGGCTTTAAATTGGACATCTTCTGGCAAAGAGGTAGAGAAACCATTCACATAGACCTCCACCGTATTCCAACCTTCTGGTTCTACGAATAACTGATGACGTTCCTTGGTGGCAAACCGATTGATCTTATCCTCTATAGATGGACAATATCTTGGACCTGTACTCTGAATCCGACCGTTAAACATTGGCGATCTATCAAAACCTTCGCGCAATAAATCGTGCACTAAAGGGCTTGTATAACTCATATGGCAATCGCGTTGTTGCGTCAACGGTTTGGTGACATCTGAAAACGAAAATTTCTCTGGAACTTCATCCCCGGGCTGCACTTCCATTTTGGAATAATCTAATGAACGTCCATCAACCCTTGGCGGTGTACCCGTTTTCATCCTTCCTGATTCAAACCCCAACCGTACCAATTGTTCCGTAATTCCGGTGGCAGCACGTTCACCGGCTCTTCCTCCTCCAAAATTTTTATCACCAATATGGATGAGGCCGTTCAAAAACGTACCGTTGGTCAACACCACGGTCTTCGCTTTGATTTCTAAACCTAAGGACGTTTTTACCCCCACAACTTGATCCTTTTCTACCAGTAACCCAGACACCATATCCTGGTAAAAATCGAGATTAGGAGTGCCTTCCAACATCAACCTCCAGTCTTCCGCAAACCGCATCCGGTCACTTTGGACACGCGGACTCCACATGGCTGGTCCTTTTGATTTGTTAAGCATTTTAAATTGGATTGCCGAGGTATCACTCACGATTCCACTATAACCACCAAGCGCATCAATTTCACGCACAATCTGCCCCTTAGCAATACCACCCATTGCAGGATTGCAGGACATTTGTGCAATGTTCTGAAGGTTCATGGTAATCAATAATGTAGAACTCCCCATATTGGCCGCCGCCGCCGCCGCTTCACTACCCGCATGGCCACCTCCAACAACAATTACATCATATTCGTTTTCAAACATCGTTTGTAAATTTTAATTCCTTAATGTTCCACGTGGAACATTCACCGTTTTAATTTTGAAATCAACTCTAAATTCAGAAACCCAGATTACAGCCCTTACTAAAAAGGTCAAAATAAAAGTTTGCAAATATACGTTGATTTACTGAAACTTAGCCCAATTGGGACATGTAGAAATTTTCCTTAGCGCGCATCTCCGCCTCCTCTTCTTCCGACTTATCCTTATAGCCACAATAATGAAGTACCCCGTGAATCATCACCCGGTTGAGCTCATTTTCAAAACTGACCTCAAACTCTTCTGCATTCTCCTTAACACGCTCGATGGAGATATACACATCGCCGTTAATTTGCTTGCCCATCGTGTAATCAAAACTGATAATATCCGTTAAGGTATCATGCTCTAAAAACTGAATGTTCAACTCTAAAAGATAGGCATCATCACAAAAAATATAGTTTATTTCTCCTTCAGTACAGCCTTCATTCGCAATGGCACCTGCAATCCAATCAGACAAAGCAAGTTCATTTTCTAATTGAAATTCTGTTTCGTAGTTAAAGCTGATCATTCTCTTTTTTAAAATAGTCTTGAACCTTTTTCTTATAAAGTTGCTGCAAAGGTAAGGCTTGCCTATTTAATATTTCAATAGTATTAAAATATTCTTTAGCCGTAGGGATCTGATTATTTGTGCTATTGTCAAACAGTTTCTGATTGGTATTCGACTCACGCTTTTCCTCTTCGCCTTGTAAAAATGTAGCATTTTCTAACTTCAGCAATTGGTGCTGTAAATTCATCATACGCTGCAAGGTTTGATTTGTAAAGCCTTTATTGATCAAATCAGATTCCACCTGTTCCATTTGTTTTAACAACTTAGTGCCCTGCGCGTTTTTTCCAAGTTCCTGCAGCTTATTTCCCAAGGCTTGACGCAGCTTTTGCTGTTCCTGATAAATACGATACAACTCCCCATTTAAATTTTCAGAGGAGCCTTCGCCATCCTCCTTCCCTTCACCCGACTTACCATCAGCACCCCCTTGGCCTGATTCGCCATTGCCTTCTTTCCCTTTATTGCCTTCACCATCTTCACCTTCCTCACCGCCTTCAGTTTTTCCGGACTCCGACTTTTTAAGGCCTTGTTCCATCTGTTTGCTCAATTCGTCCTGACTCATGATGATATCCGGTAATTGCATTCCACCTCCGCCGCCTTGTTTCCCTTGACCCTCTCCAGAACCTTTCCCTTGACTAGCATTCATCTGAGATTCCATAGTATCTAATAAATCACTTAAAAAACTAGACAGATCATTAGTAGCCGTAATCGTGTACTGCTGCGTTGCAACACCAGGAAAGAGAAGGTTTTCTGACAGCTGAGACATCGATTTATCGATATTAAAAAACACTTCCGTGATTTTACCATTAACCTGTTCTGCTAACTTTGGTTGACGCAAGGACAGCGCAAATAGACTATCGTCAATATGCTCAAAATGTTCCCTTAAACTGCTCTGCTTACGCAGAAATTTACCATATTGATTATGATTGATTTGAATGCCCTTAAATTGGTTCATCAAATCTTCCTGGTCAAATGAAAACAGCACCAAATTATCTAATATCTGTCGTAACATCGTCGCATCTTCCTGTAATTGTTCTTGCCCTCCACCCATCATAGATTGCGATAATTTAGCACTCATCTCCTTCATCTTTTTAGAAGCATCACGCTGCTTTTGCCGTGCAGCTTCCTGTTTCTGATTCGCATCTTGTTGATCCTTCTTTTGTTCAGAGTCCTTTTTCTTCTCTAATTGATCTGAAGCGTCTTGCTGATCTTGCTTAATTTCTTTTTCCGCCGCAGGATCTTGAGGCACATCCATGGGTTTTTTGAGGGCCTTATTTTCCTTTTGGAGTTCTTCCATTTCTTGTTGAAATTCCTTAAACTGCTCATTCAAATTGTCCTGTTTCTCTTTGGTGTTTGTTTTTGAATCTTCCTTAGACAATTGTTCTTGGGCCTTTGCCAGTTTCTCGAGTTCCTGCTGCAACTTCTCCGCTTTTTTGGCCACGTAATAACGCTTGGTCAATTCCAATAATTGTTGCAAACTTTTTTGCTTGTTCTTATTTTGTTTGGCCAATTGCTCTAATTTTTCAGAAAGTTCTTCCTTCTGAATTTTATCCTGTAATTTTTCTAATTCCTTTAATAGTTGTTCATCTTTTTTAAGCTGTGTTTCATTGTCCTTCAACCGCTCCTTAAGCGCATCTTTAAACGGATCCTTTTCATTATTTTCCTTTTGAAAATCCTCCAAGTTCTCTTTAAGCCGCTGGTTGAAATTTTGCATCATTTCCTCTTGTTGCTGCTGACGTTTGATGAAATTCTCCAACTTCTTCCTATCACTAAAATTGAGCTGCTCCTTTTCCTTTTGGGTTTTAGATAATTCCTCCAACTGCTTATCCTGTAGTTTTAATTTTTCAAAGGAATTGTCTAAATTTTTAATGGTCTCGCTTTGTTCTTGCAATTGCTTCCGCTCCTGCTCATCCTGGGTGAGTTTTCTATACGAAAACACCGTACTTTTTACACTTTTATACTTATGGATAGCATCATTGTCAAACACTTGAAAGTACAACTCGTAGTTAACGCCCTCATCCAAATTAAGTGTATTAGGAAAGGCACTGATAAACTCAGTAAAATTAGAAGTGTTGATCGGAATGGTCTCTGTCCGCTTATCCGCTTCATTTTCAATATCATAATACACCAATTGCAACTTACTTAATCCGTAATCGTCACTGGCTTGGCCATAAAAATAAAGAGATTGCTGATCAATGGTATCCCGCTCCACTTTAATGTTTAATTCAGGATAACCATCCTTAACCACTTGGATACTGTACCCAAGATTTTCATAATCCTTCAATCCCTTATTACTTGTGGCAATACTATAGTCCAACCTAGAAAACACGCGTTTAGAGGTTTCAAATTCGCCCGCACTTTTCTTCTCAAAGCTTAAAGTATCATCGGCATACATCACGACATGGTCAGTTGAACGCGTTTTTATTTTCCAAGTAATATTAGTGCCTTCGGGAATGGTCGTATTCCCAGTACTCTTTAACACTTCGTCCATCCGATTGGTATATGACGGATAATCCAAAACCATTTCGAAATTCACCAAAGTAGGCACCAACATCAAATTCAACTGGTATGGTTTGGAGACCACCTCATTTGCGGACAAGGTAAAGCGAAGATCTTCTTTGACCTGCGGAAACACATATTCAAAAGTTCCGGGGGCCGTTTGTCTTAAAAAATAAGTTTCACCGGCATAATGGATCTGGGCATTCTCAGGTATCAAGGACCCTGTCGTTTTTACCAATAATTTAAAATCTTTATGTTCTAACGCTTGGAGATTCTCATTAACCACAAAAAACTGAAAAGGTGCCGGGGGTTCATAGGCCGTTTTATAATTCACGACTCGTTCATAACTATCGCTAAACCAATTAAAATGTCCGGTAACCACAGTCAATCCTATTATGGCAATAGGAATGGCCGCGTACTTTAAATAGCTAATATTCTTACGAAAATTTACCGCACTTTTAAATGGGATGGGCTGTAATTCCGCTGATTTCTGCTCAATACTTGCCAATAACAGTTCAGACTGCTCTGGACTTCGTTGCAGCTGAAGGACGTTTAATAATTTATCATTGACTTCTGGAAAATGCCTGCCTATAATTTTAGAGGCCTCATCATAATTGATCCCTTTTTGCAGTTTAAATAATTTAGATAAAGGCCAAAGGATAAATCGACCGAACAAACCCACTTCTACCCCTATAAACACCCAAAATAAGAATGTTCTAGCTGTTGGGCTTAGCCACAGAATGTATTCGATAACTAAGGTGAACAATAAGTACAATAACCCAATTGCAAAAAACAAAATACTCCCTTTAAGCAACGCATTGGTATAGTACCGCCTGATAAATTGCTCGAGCTTATGTTGTATCGTTTTGAAATGGTTCATATCTGAAATGATCGTCCTGGCCGTTAAACCTACTAAATTACGATTTTATTTTAAGCTAAAACTATCTCGGTACATGCGCTTGTGTTAATTTAGAGGCGATTTCTGGCATTATAAGGGTGATAACCGAAACTTACCTTTCCCCTTATCTGAAACCAGCATTAATATGCTTAATCGTATTCCTGACAACAGCATCTTAAGATTTGAACTCTAAACCTTGACCTAAACTTCCGGATTGCCTCGGAAAAATCTATCTTTGTAGTCTTAAATCAAATTAAATGACTGATCAAGTTCGAGTGCGTTTTGCACCAAGTCCGACAGGGCCACTTCATATTGGTGGTGTTCGTACGGCTTTATTCAACTATTTATTCGCCAAAAAACATAATGGTACTTTTATTTTAAGAATAGAGGATACTGACCAAAATCGTTATGTTGAAGGCGCTGAACAGTATATTATTGACGCCTTAAATTGGTGTAACATCCCGTATGACGAAGGTCCTGGAAAGAATGAAAAATTTGCGCCTTACAGACAGAGTGAGCGTAAACATTTATATAAGGATTATGCAGAGCAATTGGTAGCTTCAGGCAACGCCTACTATGCTTTTGACACTGCTGACAGCTTAGAACACCACAGAAAAGATCATGAATCAAAAGGAAAAACCTTTATTTACAATTGGCACAATAGGAAGCTACTACTGAACTCCATTTCTCTAACTGACGAAGAAACACAAAAGAAATTGGATAATGGCGAAGATTTTGTCATCAGATTTAAATCGCCACAAGACCAAACCTTGCAGTTAACTGATATGGTTAGAGGTGAGATCAGCATTGACACCAATATATTAGATGACAAAGTGTTATTTAAGAGTGACGGGATGCCAACCTACCATTTAGCAAATATTGTAGATGATCATTTAATGGACATCACACACGTTATTCGTGGCGAAGAATGGCTGCCTTCCCTAGCCTTACATTATCAATTATACGAAGCATTTGGTTGGGATAGACCTCAATTTGCACATTTACCATTACTCCTAAAACCTACCGGAAAAGGGAAATTAAGCAAACGCGACGGTGACAAACTTGGGTTTCCTGTATTTCCGTTGGAATGGCAAGATCCAGCAACCTCTGATGTTTCACGTGGCTACCGAGAAGATGGTTACTTTAATGATGCTTTAGTAAACTTTCTAGCCTTTTTAGGCTGGAATCCTGGTACTGAACAAGAATTATTTTCTATGGATGAGCTCGTCCAGGCCTTCGAATTGGAACGCGTCCATAAATCAGGTGCACGCTTTGATCCGGATAAAATTAAGTGGTTTAACCATCAGTACATGCAGATGCAAAATGATGACGAATTGGCGGAGGCTTTTAAAAATAGCACCCCGCAACTCGCGTCAATTGATGTGAATTATGTGACCTTAGTTGTTGGAATGATCAAAGAACGCGCAAGCTTTATTTCTGATTTCTGGGAGTTATCTTCCTTCTTTTTTGAAGCGCCGCAAGCTTATGATGAGAAAGCTTTTAAGAAAATCATGACCGATGACACCCGAAATCTCATGACGGAATTAGCAGATATTATCAATCACAGTTCAGATTTTACGGTAGATAATATCCAAGCGGATGTGAAGACCTGGATTTCTGAAAAAGGCGTCGGATTTGGTAAGGTGATGCAACCTTTACGTTTAGCTTTGGTAGGTGCCATGCAAGGTCCTGATGTTTTTGAAATTATATTTATGATTGGAAAAGCGGAGACCATACAACGTCTTAATAAATTGGTTGAGACGACCTAAAATCTAACAGTATGACAATAAATAGGCTTAGTCACGCATTTGCGGAATTAAGCCTTTTTTAGTTTAAAAAAGTTGCAGAGGATTCTTATTAAAATTTAATGAGTGCAGTAAGCGCAAACATGCTTTGGTTCCCTCTAAATTTATTCGTATTTGTTTCTCCCACAAAATTTTCGTCATTGAGTTGATTCAGGATATTTGTAAACCCATACATATATTGGCCTCTCAGTTTAAAGGACTTAAAACCGGCAGAAAGACCTACTGCCCCATTCACATTGAACGGCGAAATTTTATATAAATCCTTAGCGGTCACGCGACTATAATTTTCTATAATATAATTTTTTTGACTGTCATTTTTGACTTCTAAATCGCCCGTATATTGAATCATCGGCCCGATATCAATGGTGAGATAGTCCTGAATCACTTTAACATGTACCAAAAAGGCTACTTGAGCAGTTATCATGGTAAAGTCAATTTCTTCAGTAGGACTTACAAGCGAGGGTTTGGCATTAATGCCTAGCGTATTTTCCGACAACTGAATAGTATAACTCACGTTGTAAAATTTGTGCGGAAGATCTACGCTTGCAGAGAGTCCACCAATCCAGCCTTGACCAGATGCCGTAACAAAATTATCCGTTTTAATGTCAAATTGGGTGAAACCACCGTATAGTCCAATTCTATTTCTGGTTTGAATATGTTGTTGCGCATGACTTTGTGTAACAGAACCGATACTAAGTGCGACTAACAGAATAAGAAGATTGATTTTCATTGAAATATGAAGCTTTGTGCTGCAAATTTCGATATTTTTTTTTATAAATTTCCGTAATTCGTTGAAAAACAATTATTCTGCAGTCTTGAAATTTGAAGAAACTATAAGTTTCAGCAGTTATAAGCTTTAAATTAGTATTTTACGTATTCTAACCTTAAAATCCAAGTTATGTTCATTATTCCCATCATCGCCGTTATTCTTTTTGTCATTATTATCTCATCTTTTTTTACCGTCAAGCAGCAGTCTGCAGCAATTATTGAACGCTTTGGAAAGTTTCAGAGTATTCGTCACTCTGGTCTTCAGATGAAGATTCCAATTGTTGACCGTGTTGCCGGCCGAATGAGTTTAAAAATTCAACAATTGGACGTTATTGTAGAAACAAAAACTCTCGATGATGTATTTGTACGATTAAAAATCTCGGTTCAGTTTATGGTGATTTCAGAAAAAGTATATGATGCCTTTTATAAGTTAGATTATGCACATGATCAAATTACCAGTTATGTGTTTGATGTGGTCCGTGCAGAAGTTCCTAAGATGAAATTAGACGATGTCTTTGTAAAGAAAGATGACATTGCCATTGCGGTTAAAACAGAACTTAACGATGCCATGTCAGACTACGGTTACGATATTATAAAAACATTGGTTACAGATATTGATCCGGATGCACAGGTAAAAGCAGCGATGAACAGAATTAATGCCTCTGAACGTGAAAAAATTGCCGCACAATTTGAAGGTGATGCTGCCCGTATTTTAATTGTAGAACGTGCGAAAGCTGAGGCGGAAAGTAAACGATTACAAGGTCAGGGTATTGCTGATCAGCGACGTGAAATTGCACGTGGCTTGGAAGAATCAGTAGAAGTTCTTAATAAAGTGGGCATCAATTCTCAGGAAGCCTCTGCCTTAATTGTGGTTACCCAACATTATGATACTTTACAATCTATCGGGGAACATGTCAATAGTAACTTGATTTTATTACCAAATTCGCCACAAGCCGGTAGTGATATGTTAAACAATATGGTGGCGAGTTTTACGGCAAGTAATCAAATTGGTGAGGCTATGAAAGAAGCCAAAAACAAGAAGAAAGAAAATGATTTAAAGAAATAATAATCAATTAAAGAAGCCGTCTCAAAACTAATTGAAACGGCTTTTTTTATGTTTTTCTCTCAGACAGCTTTCCGAGGATAGTGCTCAAATATTCAACTCTCAGATAGGTTGTATGAATATTGAAACACATTCCTTAGTTTAATGTTCTTTATCGTATTTAGTAACCAGTTCTTTTAAGCTGTCTAAATATTCCCTAAACGCCTGATTGTCCATTTCTACATCATTACTATCGCCTTCAGGAAGTGTCATCGGGTTTTCATCCAAATACTTCTGAAGTTCCGGATGATGATCCTCAATACTTCTCGTAACTTGGGCAATTTCAGCTAATAGTTCTTGTGATAGTTTCATCTTTCAATCTGTTTTTTGAAACATAAAAGTTACTGAAATTAAAAAGGCTCACAAAAACTTTAATTCAATATTAAGATTTTCAAAATAGTTTTAAAGCAAAACATCACGTGACAGCCATGCATTTACTTTAACTGTCATTTGTAATGAATTTCTTTTTTGAAATATGCCTTTTTAAACGCTTTTAAACTCCATAACGATGTCGTAACTAAATAGTTAGATTACGATTCATAGAGCATTTTTATGCAGAACACTCATTTTTTAAAGCGCTTTAGCCTCAGCCGACAAAGCATCATGTTTATCCTCCATTCCTGAAGCAATAAATGCCTCAATGTCTTCATTACGCTTTAAACCTTGCTCCAGCAATACACCAAGCGTAATCATGGTGGCAATACGCGTCCCTACTTTTTTGGCCGCCGTATTAAACCACGGTTGCAAATCTTCATAACTTACATCTTTAGCCAGTTCTTGAATTTCCGCTTTGGTTTTTAATTGTTTTTCTTCCGGCAGATTGGTGTATTTTTTACCCAATTGCTGAATGATATCGATCGCTTTTCGTTGCGGTTGATTGTTATTCGGTTTTGCTTGCTGTGGCGTGTTCTTCTGCTCCGTTTTTGCAGTAGGTACTTCCTTTGTCCGTGAATCGCGTAAGCCCACAGTTTTGTTAAACACTAACTGTTCAGCGGTTGTATCCTTATCAACATTAAAGTACCCTAAACGTTGAAATTGATAACGGTCCCCTACTTTAGCGTCTTTTAAACTTGGCTCCACATAGGCGGTGATGGTTTTTAACGATTCAGAATTTATAAATTCCATAAAATCCTTATCAGGATGTGCATCTGGAGATGGGTCCATAAATAAACGATCATACTCTCTAACCTCAGCTTTTATAGCATGTTTAATAGATACCCAGTGCAATGTTCCTTTTACTTTTATAGACGTATCTTCAGTATAGGTACAGTGAATTTCAGTAATCGCGCCTTGGGCATCTTTTACAACGCTCTCACCCTTAATGATGTATGCATTCTTTAAACGCACCTGTTTTCCGATACTTAATCTAAAATATTTGCTGCTCGCCTCTTCCTTAAAATCGTCTCTTTCAATGTAGAGTTCTCTAGAAAACGGGACTTTTCTGAAGCCCATGCTCTCATCTTCCTGGTTATTTTCAGCTTCCAACCACTCTTCTTTTCCTTCTGGATAGTTGGTAATTATCAATTTAACCGGATCCAATACAGCCATAACTCTTGGAGCGGTCTTGTTCAAATCTTCCCGAATGCAGAACTCTAAAAGCGCCACATCAATAACATTATCGCGCTTGGCAACGCCTACCGTTTCCACAAATTTACGTATAGCGTTGGGTGTATAACCTCTACGACGCAACCCAGAAATAGTAGGCATTCGTGGGTCATCCCAACCCGAAACAATCTTCTCTTCCACTAATTTTAGCAACTTACGTTTGCTCATAATGGTATAGCTCAGGTTTAAACGGGCAAATTCGCGTTGTTTAGGACGAACGTTGTCAGTTTCGACCACTTGGTCCAAGAACCAATCGTAAAGCTCTCTATGGGGCTTAAATTCGAGCGAACATAAACTGTGTGTAATACGTTCCAAATAATCACTTTCACCATGCGTCCAATCGTACATTGGGTAAATGCACCAATCGTTGCCCGTTCTGTGATGGTGTTTTTTTAAGACGCGATACATAATGGGGTCACGCATTAGCATATTAGTATGCTTCATGTCAATTTTTGCCCGCAGTACATGCGACCCTTCTTCACATTCCCCATTCTTCATTTTTTCGAAAAGGGCAAGGTTTTCCTCAACACTTCTATTGCGGTACGGCCCATCAACCCCAGGTTGTGTTGGTGTTCCTTTTTGCTCAGCCATGGCTTCAGAGGATTGGGAATCGACATAAGCCTTGCCATCCTTAATCATTTGAACAGCCCAATCATACAATTGTTGAAAATAATCAGAAGAATACAATTCATCCGCCCATGTATAGCCTAACCAAGAAATATCTTCTTTAATGGCATCTACATATTCCTGTTCTTCCTTGGCAGGATTGGTATCATCAAACCGAAGATTGACCGGTGCATTATACTTTTCTCCCAAACCAAAACTAATGCCGATGGCTTTGGTATGTCCTATGTGCAAATACCCATTAGGCTCCGGTGGAAATCGGAATCTAAGGTCATCTTTAGACATTCCATTCGCTAAATCTTCTTCTATAATGTGCTCTAAAAAGTTGAGTGATCTTGATTCTTCTGACATAGGACTTGTACTTATTTGTTTATTCTTTAGTGCTTTTATCGGCACCATAAGAATTCTATTGCAAAATTAGGGATTTTTTTAGTTCTATAAATGCCTTATTTTTGTGGATATAAATGGAATTATGGGTGTTATTAAAGTTGAAAATATCCGGGTGTTTGCACACCATGGGTGTTTAAGTGAAGAAACAAAAATTGGTAGTGATTATCGCGTAGATTTAAAGATTAAAGCCGACTTACAACCGTCTGCACTATCTGATAAACTTAGTGAAACCGTAGATTACGTGCTCCTTAACAAAATCATCAAGGAAGAAATGAAGCAACCTTCCTATTTACTTGAAACGGTTGCCAAACGTATCTTGAATCGTATTTTTGAAGAAGATCAGTTGGTGACTAAAGCTACTGTGTCAGTGAGTAAATTGAATCCTCCAATTGGTGGCGATGTGGAGAAAGTGACCATTAAAATGACGGAGAAGCGAAAAAAATAGAACTATATAGCTTACCACGTTTATTTTTTTTACATTTGCACTTCCAAATTTGGCATCATGGCCGAGTGGCTAGGCAGAGGTCTGCAAAACCTTCTACAGCGGTTCGAATCCGCTTGATGCCTCGAAAAACCTTCAACTTTTGTTGAGGGTTTTTTTATTCTAAATTTTTATCTGTTGGAACGCTGAGGACGCGGATTTGTCTGATTTGAGCTGATTTTTATTTTGGTTTAAATTTTTATAAAAAATTAATGAAAGCATATAAACCTTCTACATCGGTTCTCCCGATAGCTATCGGGATGCTTAATGCCTCAAGAAAACCTTCAACTTTTGATGAGGGTTTTTTTATTCTTAATTTTTCTGTTGGAACGCTGATGACGCGGATTTGTCTGATTTAAGCTGATTTTTGTTTTGGTTTAAATTTTTATAAAAATAAATGAAAGCACCTAAAACCTTCTACATCGGTTCTCCCGATAGCTATCGGGACGCTTGATGCCTCAAGAAACCTTCAACTTTTGTTGAAAGTTTTTTTATTCTAAATTTTTCTATTGGAACGCTGATGACGCAGATTTGTCTGATTTGAGCTGATTTTGTATTACTTCT
>Ga0114916_1000497_pt1 | contig 26369 bp, 42 predicted proteins | sample MalvirAntarct_66_FD_83501 | JGI IMG/M metagenome (GOLD analysis project Ga0114916, IMG submission 83501) | Marine viral communities from the Global Malaspina Expedition - Malaspina viral metaG Antarct_66 | ecosystem: Environmental > Aquatic > Marine > Oceanic | place: West Anvers Island... | reverse complement strand
GAAATACTCTGCACTATGATAGCGATTAAACACGCAGAAATCTGTATAAACGAAGCAATGGAACACGCTCAAATGATACCAAAAGAATATAAAGGCTATGAAAATGCTTATCAATATTTTATAAAAGTTAGGTGTGAATTAAACAACATGTAAACATGGATAACATAGAAGAGTGGAAAGAACTACCAAGTAATAACAATTATCTTGTAAGTAATTTGGGCAGAGTTCAAGTTCTGCCAAGGATAACGAAAACTGGTAGAAAAGAAAAAGGTAAAATGCTAAAGGATTTTTTAGATGGTGCAGGGTATTTAATGGTGGGGATTGTCGGTAAATCAAGAACTGTACACCAACTCGTTTGTGAAACATTCTTAAATCATAAACCTTGCGGTCACACATTAGTAGTTGACCACATTAATAATATTAAAACAGACAATAGGCTAATAAATTTACAATTAATAACAAATAGACAAAACACATGTAAAGATAAGAAGGGCGGAACTTCTCAATATGTAGGCGTTTGGTGGCATAAACTAGCCAAAAAATGGACTTCTATAATTCATATTAACGGGAAAAGCAAACATTTAGGTCTTTTTATAAATGAATTTGAAGCGCATCAAACCTACCAAAACAAACTAAATGAGGTATTAAATGGATGAGATACTAGAAAAGATAACTACCATAATTGCATGGTATGACTCTGGCGATTATAAAGACCTTTACAAAGGGAGTAGAGAACTAGTCTGCAATATGTATTTCCTAAGTTTAGAACAAGTAAAGTATCATCAAGAATGGAACAAGCAGTACTATCTAAGCGAAGAAAAAAGCAACGCAGGAAAGGAAAGAGAAGCAGATAAGAAAGTACCGGAACTTTACCTTTGTCGAAAGATAATGGAAGCAGCAAAAGGAGTTTCGATTGCTATGGGTTACGAATTAAAAATGAATTAAAACAAAAGAAAATGAATATAGTATACACAATAACCAATCACAAGTTAAGGAAGACCCACAAGGATTATTCAATGGCTTATGGAAAGCTAAGCTACTTCTTAGATTGTCATGTAGCAGACAAAGAGACTAGGCGAACAATCGAGTTTAACTTTAGTACCCAGGGATTAAACAAGGACAAGTACATTTCTGCAAAGTATGTTATAGAGCGAAAGGTTATTCAACGAAAACCAAAGACTGTTTAATAATTAAATAATAGTTATATTTGATTAAACAAAACAAAATGGTAGAGGAAGACGTTTTAATTGACCTTGAACTGTGGAATGTAATAGCTATATTCGATAGGGAAGGATTAATTAAGATTGTTTATTTACCCGAATGTCAAAGTAATTGATAATAAACTAATTAGTAACAAAGCTGCACAGGGTAGGTAATCAATAATAAAAAATGGAAGTAGTAAAAATATTAAGCATAAAAACAAACCCTAATAACCCTAGGATTATAAAGGATAATAAATTTAAGAAGTTAGTAAAGTCAATTAAAAACTTTCCCGAGATGCTTAACCTTAGACCAATCGTAGTCAATAACGAAATGATTGTATTAGGTGGAAACATGAGATTAAAGGCTTGCAAGGAAGCAGGACTTACGGAAGTTCCAATAATCAAAGCAAGTGACCTTACAGAAGAGCAGCAGAATGAATTTATAGTAAAAGACAATGTCGGGTTTGGAGAGTGGGATTGGGATATTTTAGCGAATGAATGGGATGTTGAGAAACTTGAAGAATGGGGCTTGGATGGTTTTCCGTTTGAAGATGTAACACAACTTGAAGCAGAGGAGGACGATTATGCTGAGCCTGACAATATGCAAGTGGATGTAGTGCTTGGGGACTTGATAGAGATTGGAGAGCATCGTTTGCTTTGTGGGGATAGTACAGACTCAGACCAAGCAGCTAAGTTAATGGATGGAGAGAAGGCTGATATGGTTTTTACTGACCCACCTTATTTAATGGATTTTCAAGGAAATGTTTCTTGGGATGAAAAGAAAGGCACTCAACCTACTTATAATTCAAAGCACGAAAGTATTAAAAACGATAAAATGTCTAAGGAAGATGGCGAGGATTTTTTAGATGCGATTAACTCAAATATACAATTGTTTTGCAATGGTGCTTTTTACATTTCTTTTTACAGATTAGGAATGAATAAGTATTTTGCAAGTATGGATAGGACAGGTTTGCAATGTAGGTCTGTTATTATTTGGGAAAAAGGAAACCATACTTTATCAAATTCTGATTATATGAGTAGGTATGAACCTATTTTTTATGGTTGGGTAAGCGAGCATAATTTTTACGGAGGCAATAACGGAATGGATGTTTGGAATATTGATAGGACTAAAAAGAACGAATTACATCCAACAATGAAACTAATACCATTATGTGAAAAAGGGATATCTGATGGGAGTAAAAAAGGAGATATTGTTTTTGATTTGTTCTTAGGCAGCGGTTCAACAATGGTAGCAGCACACCAATTAAAAAGAAAGTGTTACGGGATGGAGCTAGACCCTAAGTACTGCCAAGTAATAATAGATAGAATGATTAAGTTAGACGAAGGGTTAGAGGTTAAAATAAATGGTAAGAAGTATGAACAAAACTGAACAACATAAAAAGGCAATATTAGAAGCGTTAGAATCTTCCCTTGGGGTTGTAACTTCTGCCTGCAAGAAAGTAGGAATAGGACGAACAATATTTTACGAATGGCTAAAAGTAGACGAAGAGTTTTTGAAGAAAGTAAAGGACATTGATAATGTAGCTTTAGACTTTGCAGAAAGTCAGCTACATCAACAAATCAAGTCAGGAAATTCAACCTCTACAATATTCTACTTAAAAACTAAAGGAAAGAAAAGAGGGTACATTGAAAGAATGGAAACCGAAAACCTAAACAAAAACATCGACTTGTCATCATTAACAGATGAAGAGATTGAAGAGCAGTTAAAACAAGCTAGAAGGGTGACGAATGGGTAATTTAAAAGAATTAAATCTTGAAAAAGAAAAGGCAAAAAGACTTGCTAGGACTAATTTAAAAGATTTTACTTCCTATACTACTCCAAACTTTGAGTGGGAGTCTTATCACAAAGCGTATTACGAAATACTGGACCGTTTTGCAAAAGGTAAGATTAAAAAGCTAATGGTTTCAATGCCACCACAACATGGGAAAAGTGAAGGTAGCACGAGGCGGTTACCTTCTTTTATGTTTGGTTTAAATCCTAATACAAGGTTAGCGATTACTTCTTATAATGCTACTATTGCGAGAAAGTTTAACAGGGATAATCAAAGGATAATAGACACACCTGAATATCATTCTTTATTTCCTAACACAACGCTTAATTCAAGTAATGTCGTAACAGTAGCAAGTAGCTATTTAAGGAACTCAGAAGAGTTTGAAATTGTAGGGCATAAAGGAATGTTAAAAGCAGTTGGAAGAGGTGGGGCGTTAACCTCAATTACTTTGGATTGCGTTATAATGGATGACCTTTATAAAGACTACCAAGAAGGAAGCAGCCCAGTAATTAGAGAGAGTGCTTGGGATTGGTACACCTCAGTTGTTAAAACAAGATTACACAATGAAAGCCAACAATTGATAGTATTCACAAGGTGGCACGAAGAGGACGTAATAGGCAGAATTGAAGAGAACGAAAAAGTAAACGTAATAAATGATTTAAGCGAGCTAGATGGCCTTAATCCTAAAGAGTGGGTAAAGATAAACTTTGAAGCAATAAAGATGACTGAGCCAACCCCAATTGATAACAGACCCAAAGGTGTGGCATTGTGGGATAATAGACATTCAATCGAAAAGCTAGAAGAGGAGCGAAGGATTGATCCTAACAAGTTTGAATGCCTACACCAAGGAAACCCGACATCTAAAGAAGGTTTGCTATACTCAGGAGAGTGGAAAACTTACGAAAGGATACCTGAAGGAGTGACCAAGAAAGGTAACTACACAGATACAGCAGATGCAGGAGCTGATTACCTTTGCTCTGTCTGTTATGATAGAGTAGGCGATGACTTGTATGTAACAGATATTCTTTACACGTTGGATGGAATGGAGACAACAGAAAGGCAGTTAGCCAAGATGCTTAATGATACAGGAACAAAGCAAGCCAATTTTGAAAGTAATAACGGAGGTCGCTACTTTGCAATCAATGTTGGAAGAAATACCAAGTGCGCTGTTAGTTGGTTTCATCAATCAATGAACAAAGAAGCTAGGATAGTTTCAAACTCTGCCCAGGTTCAAAGGCACATTATCTTTCCTAAAGATTGGCATATTAGGTGGGGGATGTTTTGGAAGCATTTAACAGGATTCAAAAAGAACTTTAGGGCTAACTCACAAGATGGCGCACCCGACGTACTTACAGGGATAATTGAAAAGAATATAGTATTTAAACAACCGATTCAACCGAAATATGAAAATCAGGATACCCGATTCATCAAAGGAGATTCCACAGGCTTTAATGCAAGCCCTTGGAACGCAGACAGAAAGTCAACAAGTGGAAACTTTTTTTAAGCACATTGGACACGATCCCAAACTATTTACAGAGCAAAACTCTTTAGCTGTTGTCCTGACCTTTATTGATACAATAAGCAAAGAACCAATTGGCGAACCTCCTGCAAAGATAAAGTATAACGGTGTTGAGTATTTTAAACACGATGACTTACTAGATATGCCTTTAAAGTTTTTGGTTGAATTGGTCAATATTGATTTAAATTATGAGACTTTTGAGTTTGCTTACGCTGTTACAGCTTTAATGTATCGGAGAGATTGGGCAAAACCATTTAATAAAAATGAATACTTGGAAGGTCAGAAACGATTCTTTGATGCTCCGTTCATTTACTCGCTTTATTCTATTAAACTGTTTGGTCATTTAATCTTATCTTTGCAGGAAAGTTACCCTATATTGTACAAGGGCGAACAGAAAGAAGAGAACGACGGTAGAAAAATGTACGGACTTATTAGAACTCTAGCGAATGAAGACCCAACTAAGATGGCTTTAGCTGAAGAGATGGAAATATGGAGGGCATTTAGTTGGATGGAGGACGTAAGAATATCAGAGATAAACAAAAAGAACGAACAATAATGCAGACATCCATAAAGCAAGTAGTTGAGAATATTAAAGTATTAGTAACAGCTAACTTTCCTGAAATAACTTTTGTTGACTTTTCGAGATACGCGGATAAGGGATTAGACAAGAAAGGCGTTAGGCTTGTATACTCTTTATCTGATACAATGACATTCAATCTACATACTGATTTAATTAGTCTTGAATTTGAGATGTTAGACTTACTGACAACATTAGGCGATGAGGATGAAAGAATAAAAGAAGTAACATCTGATACAAGAGACATTGCAAGCATGCTTGTTGACTACCTAAAGAAAAACGGCTATTATTTCCAGGACTCGGTTAACGTAACGAAAGTACCAAAGAAGTATAAAGATGGGTTAGGAGGTGTTGCATTTACCCTTAATTTTAATCTGCAAAAAACCTGCTTGTTATGAGTAGTTTGAAGGAAGCATTAGAAGTATACGCAGAAGAGTCAGTCAAGCAGGCAAAAAGTAATCTTAATCTTACAGGGTTTGCAGGTAAGAAGCGAAAGACTAACAACACTAAGGCGTTGAGTAATGGTTTAGGTTTTAACGTAATTGAAACCAAAGCAGGTTATGATGTCGAATTTACAACAGTAGAAGAGTACGGCATATTCCTTGAAAAAGGTGTTAACGGTTGGGATAAAAGCCAAGGTTCAATTTTTAAGTTTAAGAAAAAGAACATCAAAGAAGGAGTGATGGAGAAATACATCAAAGATTCTAAGATGCGATTAACAAAAAAAGTAGTCATGCCAAACGGTAAGATTAGCTTTCAGTTTGTAACCAAAAGTGGTAAGGCAGGAGAACGAAATATTAAACAGGCGGCTTACTTCATGGGAAGAGCTATTGCAAGGGATGGTATAATAAAGACCAACTTCATGAGCAAAGCACAAGAAAGAGCATTCAACGAAAATAAAGAACAGTTAGAAGAAGCGTTCCTATTCGAGAAAGCATTTGAAATGAAATCTAAATTAGGAAAGCAAGGGTTTAACGTAACATTAAAGTAAATGGCAGTAGCAGTAAATTATAATAACGTAAATCCTGAGCTTGGAATTTATGGAGCTTACAACCCATTCATTGTCTTAATTAGTTGGGTAGGTGTTGAGACTTTCTTCCTGTCTTATAAGATAAAAGTAACGGCACTGAATGACAGTTCAAATTCAATAATAAAAACAATAACACCAACTTCAGGAGACTTTGCACAAGTTAACCCTTTGGAACTTGTCAAAGATTCTTTTTTTAAATCTGAGTACAATGGAAGTGCAGAACATTCTCAACCAAATTCTTATTCTAGAATAAAAATAGAAATAGGAGCTAACGCTTCGACCGACCAAACGCAACCGCCAACTTTTGGGGGATACACAGAGTCAGATACTTTTTATGTGTATAACGGTTACGAATTGCAGCCTACTGTGTTGAATTATAGAGATGACAATTGGTACGACACATACCCGATTAAATTACCTAAAGTTAAGAAAACGCTTTACCTTTCCGATAATGATACTGAGCTGTTATCTTTGCCTTCTGTTATTTCTACAACAAGTGGAACTTTAGAAGCTAACGATTTGGTAACATCATATTATAATTCAGAAGATGTATTATTGAGTACGTCAACAATTGACTTAACTATAAGACCCAGTTTAACAGGAGTTGCGTATTGGAATATTAATATAAATTCAGTCTTCCCATCAGAAACATTATACTCTAAAAGCAAAATAGTATACAACCGAGGTGTTAGTACATTTAATAGCGAAGAGATAACAATATTTAGAGAGCCTTGCAATCCAAAGCAAGACAGATACAGGTTATATTTTGTCAACCGATACGGTGGGGCTGAGTACGATAATTTTACTTTAGCAGCAAACACAAGCTACAACGTAAGCAAAGGGAAGAAGATACAAAGTGATGGAATCAATTATAAGGCAACCACATTTGCAGTAATTCAAAACATAAACAACCCAAACATACAGGAGTTTGGTAATAGTACAAGCAAAGAAATTACGATTAGAAGAGACTACTTTAAGACCCAGGAGCAAGTAGATTCATTAGCTGAATTATTTAAATCAGCAGTTGTAATCATGTTTGATGCAACGAATGTAGCTTACCCAATGATATTGCAAAGCACAACTTATGAGCAGGAGCTATTAAGTCATAACCTTTATAAGTTAGACATTCGCTTAATGTACGCTAACAACGAAATCCAACAAATACAATGATAGTAACAATCATATTAGAAGTTGCAGGGTTTTCTTATGTTTGCCGTACTTTTGAGAATGAGAGTATACAGATAGACAGAGTAGTTGCTGCGGTTGATGACTTAGGAACACAGGGGACAGTTACAAAGCAGGGTTTTAGATTGCCTTTGGTTGGGGATTTATTAGAAGCATTAGGGGATATTACAGACCCATCACAAGAAGCGAAAGTTGATCTCAACAAAGCAATTAAAGGGAAGATATTAATTGGAGGGTTTGAGAGGTTTGCCGGTTCATTCTTTGTGACAAATGCAGTTGCAGGAAATAATACTAAAGAGGTTGAATTGTTATTCCAGGGAAGCGAGACAAACTTAAAGGCTGTTTTGTCAAACATTACAATGGCTGAGCTATTTGCAGGAGAAACGGTTCTTTATAATTATACAGAAATAAAGCAGTACTTTGATGCTCCTAATACTTACAGAGATGCCAACGGATACGTATTTCCAGTTGTAGACTATGGGCAGGATTACCAGAATAGCTTATCTTTAAAAGAAGACGCATTTAAGCCTGCTGTAACTTTTAAAAAGTGCTTTGATTTAATGCCTATTGTGATTACAACAACAGGATTAGAAAGGTTAATGAACCAAGTAATTTTATTACACAACGATAAAAACACAACACCTTCTTTAAATACTAGCCCTTTAGATAATACAGGGGTTATGGCTAAAACTTCAAGCCAATCATTCACAACTTTCTCTCCTGTTACGGCAACCTTTCAAACAGAAGAGAATTACAGATTTGACAACTTTGATTTAGCAAATGATAAATACGTAATCCCTACAACTGGGGAATATACTTTTAGAATAGAAGGGAGTGTTAGATTTTCTTCAGATTTGCCTACTGAAGATGGAACAGCATCCCCTAATTTTACTCTAAAAGACTTGACAAGTTCTTTAATAGTTCAAGTAATTAACGGAGCTGTATTTATTCCACAAGGAACAAGCGTTGATGTTGCTTTTGTCAAAAATATAACAATACAATGTACGGCAGGGCAAGAATTTACTTTACAGCTTGCATCAGATTCAGATGACGGAACATCTATTTTAGAAGGTTTTCAGTTTGGAGTTGTTGCAGCACCCTCATTAAATTCTGCTTCTCAAATAGACATTTCTAGCAACTGTCCTGAACTTACAGCTTGGGAAATATTCAGTACAATAGTGCTTCAATGTAATGGTCAGATAATAACTAATCAAGATGGAAGTTACACTTTAGCCCCTTGGGTGTCATGGGTAGAAGATAGCAGCGAGGTTATCATATTAGATGACATAATTGAGGAAAAAATAGACGTTCAAATTAAACCCTTTTCTATTGATGGAGCTAAATCGGTTAGGTTAGGATACAAAGAAAATGATGATATTTATAGTAATCAATACCTAGAAGTAACTAATGAGCCTTACGGGCAAAAGCTAATAAGAAACACAGGAACTGAATTTGCAAAAAATGAAATAGAAGTAGAAATCCCTATTTCAGTAATTCCAAGTGTTGGAGTTGGTGGATCGGGTGCAGTTATTCCTAAAATGTACGATAAGGAATTAAACACAATAAAGGGAAATCCTACATTATTACAGACAGGTGCAGGAGTAATGACAATACAATTAATATTAGGTTCTAACTTCTCCACAGATACAACGACTTACAACACCATCCCATTTATTGGAAATTGGAGTTTAAGAGATGGCGGATTTAATGAGTTTGATAATAACTTTGGTCAGTCATTATCTTACTGGACCAATACAGGGTATCCCAATAACACACTTTACGAACTCTATTGGAAGAAGTACATTCAAGAAACTTACAGCCGGGCAAGTAGAGAAGTGAAAATTAACATCAAATTAAGCGTTAACGACATTGACGGATGGCAGTTTAACGAAAAGTTCTATTACAAGAATACTTTATTTAGGTTAATTAGCTTGTCAGGTATTAGTTTAACCTCAAACGATAGCTACGTAAGTGCTACTTTTATGAAGAGGTTTACAATATTTAATGTTGACATAGCACCCTTTTACCCTTACAACGTGCTTAACTCAATTGTTCAATGGAAGGATAGTTTAACTAATGCAGCTTTAAGCCCCGCCGATGGAAGTTCAGCAGATCAAACAGACTTACAAAATAGTGCAATTGCTTACGGTTTCTTTTACGATTCGGTAAAGGAAGTGGCAACTCAAAACGGACAAATACTAATTACATAATGGCAGTACTAGAGGTTAAAACAATTATAGAGACTCAGGACTCTGAGAAAAGTTTAGACAACTTAGATAAGGGCATAGGAGAGTCAACCAAAGCAACAGAAGGGTTAAGCGATTCTTTGGACTCAATGACTGGCGGAGCGATTACAGGCTTTAAGAAGATGGTTGGAGGTGTCAAAAATGGAGTTGTTGCAATGAAAACTTTAAAAGGTGCAATTGCAGCAACAGGAATAGGAGCTTTGTTAATTGCAATAACGGCTTTAACTTCTTACTTTACAAAGACCCAAGCAGGCGCTGACATACTAGATAAAGCGATGGCAGGAATTGGTGCGACAATAGACGTGTTAATTGATAGGTTAAGCACGTTCGGAAGTGGGCTATTTGAAATACTTGTAAACGGCAACTTCTCTGAAGGGTTAGACATATTAAAAGGCAGCTTTGCAGGAATAGGGGATGAGATATTAAGAGAGTCTAAAGCAGCACAAGATTTAGAAGTTGATTTTCAAAACCTAGCAAAAAGAAAGATTGACTTTATTGTAACCGAAGCAAAGTTAAGAGCAGAAACAGAAGCGGCAAGGTTGGCTTCAGAAGATTTTACAAAGTCAGCAGAAGAAAGAAACAAAGCAAATGAGCGAGCGATTGAGTTAACGCAGCAATTAGCAAATGAAAATATTGCCCAAACAAAAGAAGAGCTAAGAATTTTAACAGCTAAAAACTCTTTAGGGGAATCGTTAAACGAAGATTTAGAATCTCAAAGAATATTAGAAGCCGAGTTATTTAACATTGAAACAGACAGAGACTCTAAGTTAAAGGAATTGCTTTCTAAGCAAAAATCAATAACCGATGAACTAACCAAGCAAAAAGAAGGAGAAACGAACGGGGAAGATTTAGACATAGGAAAGATCGAAAGCAAAGGGTTTGCGGACTTAACGCCTGAAGATGAAACAAAGCTACAACAGCAAGATAACTTTTTAAAGAAGCAAGCTGAAAAAAACAAAGAAGCAGGAGACTTTGAGTTATCTCAAATAAAGGACAGGACAGATAGAGAATTAGACCTAGAGGCTCAGAAAGAGTCAGCAAAACAAGCTCTAGTAAGTAGAGGGTTTCAAATACTATCTCTTTTATCTATGGGTAATGCTAAAAGACAAAAAGGTTTAGCAGCAGCACAAGCAACCTTTGATACCTTTGCAGCAATAGTTGGGCAGCTAAAGAGTACGGCAAGAACAGCAGCAGGAGGTATACCAGGGTTTGCAATAGCACAAGCAATAGCAACAGGTGTTTTTGGGTTGGTCCAAGTTAAAAAGATACTAAGTACAGATGCAACAGGGGGAACAAGTGCACCATCTATCTCAGGCGGCGGCGGCGGCGGCGGCGGAGCAAGACCAAGTCAAAGCAATGCAAGAATACCCGACTTTGGAGCGTTCAACCAAGGTGTAGGTGGTGGAAGTGGATTACCAAGCAACAGAGCTGTTGTAGTCAATCAAGACATTAGAGACAGCAACGCTATGGATAACAGAGTGAGCGATTTGATTAGGTTAGGGAAGTAGGGTTATTAATACCTGTAATGACCTCCATACAAAGAAAAATGAGCTGTTACAATACCGTCATCTTCTAGGGCTTTGTTAATCTTTCTAATACCACCTCTTCCCATATTCCTGTAAAGTATTACTTGAGATCTGTCTGCGCTTAGTAAATCCCCTACTGTGTAAATGTCGGCTGATGCTAAAGCATTAATTTCCCTTGTTTTTAAACCTATTGATACTAGACTTCGAGTATCCTTTTGTCTGATAGATTTATCTTGCAACTCTTTAATAAGATTAGATTCTTGTATTTTGTATTTATCAATAAGTTCTAATGCGTTATGTACTTCTTCTTTCGTAATCATAGTTTTTGTTTTTTTATTTATTCTTCAATCCAAGCCTTAACTTCCTTTGGAATAAAGTAAGGGTGCATTCCTTCCTTTCGATGAATAGGCAAACCCTGCCTTTTAACGTAGTTATTTACAGAGTTAATGTGGCAACCTATCATATCAGCTACATCCGCTTTGCGAATCATTTGCTTAGTTAAATACTTTTCGTAATTATTAGCCATTCCTTTTACTTTCTACAAATATAAACAATTAACAACACACTAAACCAATCAACTCAATAATATCTACTCATTAAGTTAACTTTGAAACATGAAGCGTTTCGAATTAAAGAAAAAAGATTGGTTAAGCACCTCGGTTTTCCGTATTGCCTTAGTCGAGAACCCTGCAATTGAAACAGATTTCATCTACCTAAACAAAGAAGGTAAGCCTTTACTCTTCTCAGTTCAGGAAGAAAAAAGAATGATCTATTCCCCTGTTCTTATCCCTGACCAAAACATACCTAGAGTATCAGAAAGCGGAGAAGCTTACGAGATATTCTTAACAGCCGATACTATCGAAGAAATTGCAAGAGACTACATGTTAGAGAAGCGAACGTTAGGCGAATGGAATTATGAGCATGACGAGAAGCAGAAGTTAACAGGCGTTGATGTTGTTGAAAATTGGATTGTTCAAGACCCAACCAACGACAAAGCAACGTTACTAGGCTTTAAAGTACCATCGGGTACATGGATGCAGGGAACGTACATTACTAACGACCAAGTTCTATCAGATATTAAAACTAAAAAAGTAAAAGGCGTATCAGTTGAAATGGATATGGCCCACGAATTAATCAATTTTTCAATTAATCAAAAATCAGAAATGACTGAAACAAATAAGTTGCTAGGCGAGATTCTAGTTAAGTTGGGGATGAAAACTCCCGGCAAAACCAACCTAGCATCTGTTGATGTTGGCGAAGGTGTAATGATTTACGCAGATACTTTCGAAGAGGGTGCTGCAATATTTAAGGATCAAGAAATGCTTGTACCTGCTGAAGGTGTTTTCGAAAGCGAAGGAAAAGTTATGACCGTTGAAGGTGGTATCTTAATTTCCGTTACTGAGAAAGAAGCAGAAGAGGATTTAGAGAAGAAGAAGCCTTTGGAAGAGATGCAAGAAGAGCTTGCTAACATTAAAAGTGCAGCAGTATTAAACGCTCAAGCATCAGTTGAAATGAATGCTGAGAACGTTTCTTTAAAATCAGAGTTGTTATCCTTAAAGGAGCTATTAACTAAGTTAGAAGCGGCAACAAATTTAAATACGGAAAAACTTGCAAAAGTTCAGAACGTAGACCCAAAATCAATCACAAAATTATCTGGCGAAGAAAGCGGGGTGATGAATTATTTAAACAATAGAAAATCATTTTAAAATGGCAGTAGCAATCACACAAGCGTCCGATTCAATCAACAGAGTTGAAGAGGTCTTTTTAAATGCTGTCTTAAAGGCGGCATCATTTGATCCATCATTTGGTATCAAGCAAGTACAAGGCACAAGAGACAAGTTCTCTATGTGGGAAATGACAACAGGCGGTATCGTTCAAGCTTATGCAACAGCACCGGGCGAACAAGGTAACGCAGCGATTTCGGACACCGAGTTTACAATTGACAAAAAGTCAATCAACTTGCCTATCCCTTACGATTTGTTTAAAAACACTGAGTGGAAAGATGCAGTAGCAAATATCCACGCAATGGGTGTTCCTGAAGAGTTAAAGGTAGCAATGGTGCTTAACATTACAGAGCAAGCATTGAAAACCGTTGAATCTGAATTATGGAGTTCTAACGCAGGAGCAACAGGAGACATCGCAGGAACAATTAACGGATTTGTAAAGTTAGCTATTGACAAGTTGACAGCAGCTTCTAAGACGGCTCAAATTATAGCAGCAGGAGCATCATTGACTGACCCTGCAACTATCCAAGCAAAGTTTAATGCAATGGTTGACAAAGTGCCTGTTGCTTTATTAAATGAGCAAGCAGATGTTTTCTTTCACGTATCCCCTGCAACTGAGTGGGCATATAGAAGAAGTTTGCAAACTCAAAATAATGCAGTACTTTCTTCCGAGCCAACTAACTTTGGTGGATTTGGATTAAAAGTTGTGCCTAACTTAAATCCTTATTGGATACTATTGGGTAAGACTTCTAACTTAGGTATTGGATTACCATCAGCACCAAGTGACGTTATTTCATTAGACGTAATTGATCAGAAAGAAAACTTAAAAAACCAAGCAAACATATTTGGTTCTTTCGGTTATGGATCGGGATTGGTTACAACTGATTGGGTAACGATGGAAAACACTCTATAATATAACGGGGAGGAGTCAAATCCTCCCCTTCATTTTTAAAACAAATTATAATGTGTACATTAACATTATCAGCATCAAAGCCCGGTTGTGCGACTCCTTCAGGAATTGACTCAATTTATCTAATTGACCGAACGGCAAGACAAGCCACAGAAGTCACTATTGCTGTTGCAGATGGAGTAGCTACTTTCTCAGGAACAGGTGGTACGGCTTACCATATCATCCCTGTATTCAACACGACATCAATAACCAATCCAATAACTTCAGAAGCGACATCTAACGCTTTCAAGTTTGACAGAACTTTAGAATTTAAAATTGATAATTATACTGCTTCAACAGTTGTTTTGGTTGAGAATATTATCAAAGGAAAAACAGAGGTTTTGGTTAAGTGGGTAAATGGAAATTATACTTACATGGGCGAACAAAGAGGAATGACTTTAACCGGTGGAGACGCAGGAACAGCAGGAGTTAATCTTTCAGATCCTAAAGGAGTTACTTTGACATTGACTGAAGAAGCAACAGCGCCAATGCAAACAGTTCTGTTTAGCGGATTTACGGCAGCATTCACAGTTACAGAACCTTCTTAATATGTATTTATTCGGAACATTTATCGGCTCAAAGTCTCAATTGACTATTGATGCAACAACTAAAAAGGCAGACGTTGAATCGTTTTTAAAAGACCATCCCGAATTTAAAGAGAAACTTACCAATGAAATAGCGGTAATGTCTCAATATAAATTAATGGGCATTGAATATGTCAAGCCTGTTGTTAAAGCTAAATCAAATGGCTCTAAGAAAAGGTAAATATTATCATAAAGAGGTCGAGTTTGAAGTTACAGACTCGACCACTTTAAAAGGAATTAGTTGGGTTTTTAAAAAATACCCTGAATTAAAAGGCATTATAAGTGATAACAATAACGTCAAGCGAAGCAGTAACAGTAAGAGTAAGACTAAATCAAAGTAACGTCACTGGCACAGCTATCACGTTACAGCTTAACAGTCCTTCTCGCCCTTCTCTTTCGTTTGATTCAGTTATTACAACAATCAGCGAAGGTTATTATTCCTTTGGCTTAGATAGTTCTGACACTTCACAATTGATAGATGATACCTATCTTTACACGATTGAACAATCAAACACAATATTAAAGGTTGGAGAGGTTAGATTTATCAAAACTGATTCATCAATAACCCAATTTGATTACACTTTAGACTTCGCATTAGCATGATTGACAAGATACAACTTTCAAGATACAAAACTAATGCAGTCCAAGGACAAAGGAAGTCAGGGACATTCTACCCAAACGCATACGATAATTTATTCAGCAATTATCTTAATAGTCTTTCTAATAACTCTCCTACCCTTCAGTGTATAATTGATGACATTGCGCAAGATGTTGTCGCTATGGGTTTAACCTGTCCCGACAAAGAACAAGCGGCAAGGCTTAAAGAGTTTTTTAAAAAGAAAAGTGTTACGGCTATGGCTACCGGGCTAATCTCTCAAGAAAGCGTTTCGATTGAGATTAGAAGAAACCCATTAAAGAATATCACAGCAGTTGAGAATATCAATGTTGCTCACTTTAGAGTCACTCATTTAAATGACGGAACACCCGACCAATTCGCTTACAGAGAAGATTGGAATCCCACAAGCTCACTTTATAAGTACAGCAATTCTTACATAAACAGCTACAATAACGAGGACGAAAAAAGCCTTTTGTACTATTATGATAGTGGAACGTTTAACACTCCTTACGGTCGCCCCAGATACCTTAGTGCAACAGATGCAATTGAACTAGAGATTGCAATATACATGATGCATAACCATGGAGCGCAGCAGGGGATGTTCCCTTCAATGGTTGTTAGTAAAGAATCAAGCGGAGACGCTGAGACGGACCGAAGAGATGCAATTGAAACACAAGCCCAAACGACAGGAGCGGCAAATGCAGGTAAGGTAATTACTACTTATTACAGGGAAGGTGGAAACGCTCCTACTTTCTCAACTCCTAACATGACAGGAATTGACAAAGTTTACGAAGGACAACACGCAACCTCTGAGATTGGAATATTAAAAGCCTTTAGAATACCATCGGCAAACTTGATTAGTGGACTTAATTCTAAGGGTGCAGGTTTTACAAGTGAAACGGAAGAGCTTGCTTATGCTACGGAGCGAATGAGGGTTAAGATTATAGAACCAAGAAGACAACAATTACTAGAGATCCTACAACCAATATTTGCAGAATTAGAAATTGAGAACGTATCATTTAGAGAAGTAGCAGAAGAGACAGTTGTAACTGATGAAGATTTAAGCAACGCAATTACTTTAGAGAAAGTAAAAGAAGAGAAAGACTTTGATGACCAATCAATGTTAGACGCTTTAGAAGTTGGCGAAGCAATAGACTTGGATGAATGGGAGTTAGTAGATGTTAGAGAAGAGAATGGAGAAAGTACAGAAGATTGGGCTAATAGCTTAATCAAGCAGAACTTAACAACCATCGAAAAGTTAAAAGACTTTGTTACTTCAAGACCTAACAAAGAGAGCAACTTAGACAAAGACTATTATAAAATTCGTTACAGTTATCAACAAAAATATGCTTCGGCAAACAGTAGAAAGTTTTGCTCAAAAATGATGAGCAGAACAGGAAGAGGTGTTGTGTATAGAAAGGAAGATATTGATACAGCATCAGAGCAAGGAGTGAATAATAATTTTGGTCATAACGGTCAAAACTACTCACTTTTTAGGTATAAAGGCGGTGTTCAATGTGGACACTATTGGCAAGAAGAACTTTACCGGATGAAGTCAAAAACTGAACTTTATATTTCGAGAGGTAAAATTGTAAAGAATATCCCAAGCAAAAAGAAACCAACAGGATCAGCTTACCGAGATGCAAAGAAAGCACCTAAAGATATGCCCCTGAACGGAGCTTACCCAAAATAAAAAGACATGGCAATAACTATTCCTTTACTAATTGGTGTTGATGACTTCAGATTTTACACTGCATCAAGCGAAAGTTTCACAGCTGAAATATTAACTCCTGCAATTATTCAATCTACGGATTTGGCAGCTCAAAACGTTTTAGGGACAGCGTTAATGATTAAGCTGAAGAATGATTATAATGGTGGAACATTAGATGCAAAGTACCAAGAATTATACGACTCAGACAAAGCAAGCGTTTTAAAGATGGTAATATGGCAAACCTACGTAATGGCATTGCCAAGGATGTTATACAAGATAGGAGCAGCTACAATTAGCGTAGGAGACACAGATGAGGTGTCGAGTATTGATGATGGGCAATTATCAAGTATGCAAAGAGCAGCAGAAGCATCAATGGTGTTTTATGAAAATCAAGTAAAGAGATATTTAACAACTAACTATTCAAGTTTTCCTGAATTGATAAACAGCACACCCAACTACGTTCCTTCCAACACAAGCAAAGTATACACAAGTCAAGGCACTACCTATTCTACAAATAAAGTTTACGATATTTAAAAATGGCAGATTTAATTACATACACAGACAAAGAACAGGGATTGGCTAACGCTTTACCTGTTGTTAAAAAGTACCGATTTCAAGATGCCAACGAAGTTAAGACGGTAGTCAACCAACACGCAGGAGAGATTAACACTAATAAGGTAGACATTTCTACTTTATCAACAGGGCTTTCAACAGCAGACACGAATATTGCAACTAATGTTACCAATATTGGAACTAACACATCAGCAGTTGCAACTAATCAAAGTAACATTTCAACAAATTCAACAGGAATATCAGCCAACCTGTCAAGTATTGGAACTAACGCTTCGGGGGTGTCTTCAAATCTTACAAGTATTGGAACTAACACCACGAGTATTGCAACTAACTCTACAAATATTGCAACTAACACTTCAGGGGTTGCGACTAATGTTACTAACATTGCAACGAACACAACCAATATTGGAACAAACACAACTAATGTAGGGAACAACACAACGAACATTGCAACAAACTCAACTAATATAGCCACTAACGTAACTGGTATAAGTGGTAACGTGACAGACATAGCTGCTAATGGCGTTAGTATTGCAACTAATACAACTAACATTGCAACCAATTCTTCGGGGGTGGCAACTAATCTTACAAGTATTGGAAATAAAATAGACAAAAGTGTAGGGTCAACTTACACTATTAACTCTTTGGCAAGTGTAACACAAGCAGAGTATGATGCTTTAACACCTGTTGCAACAACCATTTACTTTATAGTATAATGAAGATAGGAACTAACGACATTGCTAATTGTAAGATTGGAAACAATCAAGTTTCTAAAGTTTACTTAGGAACTAATTTGGTTTGGAATTCATTTACTGGATTATTAGATGCTTACCCTAACGCAGCAGCAGCGTTCTCGCTTAGAAGATTAAGAACTGCTTACACAGGTTCAGCAATTCGAGTACGTAGAGCAGACAACACAGAACAAGATATTGGATTTGTTAATAATGAATTAGATACAGTTTCTTTACTTTCTTTTGTGGGTAGCGGAGACGGATTTGTAACCGTTATTTATGACCAAAGCGGTTCTAACAATATGGTTCAAGCAACGGCTAATCTTCAAGGCAAAATAGCTAACAGCGGAAGTATTATTAATCTTAACGACAAGCCTTGCATTGAAAGAAGTGCAAACGATGACGGAGGGTATTTGTCCGCATACGCTCCTAATGATGGAGCTACGGTTAAGGGTGTTTATTATGTTGGGTATAACAACGGGAATAAAAGCGCAATTCTGGGAAGTAACACAGGCGGCGGCGATCAATTCTACTTGGCTCAATCGGGAAATTCTGCGGCTTCGTTAGGGGCAGGGGGTAAGGTCACTGTAACTAATTCAAAAGTAAACAATCAAACAATATCTAGTACAATTACAAGGGGAGAAATGTTTACCAAAACGGATAATCAATTTTTGCTTTCGGTAAACGCTAATTACAACTTTGATAATAATGTTATAGGGTTAGGATTTAAATCGTCAAACCCTGTCGGGTTTGGAATGTATACCTTCCAAGAGTTAGTTATTTTTGAAAACACAACAGACTATTCAGAAAAGCAAACAGAAATAAATAATTTTTACTCAATTTATTAAGTCATGGAAGGTTATAAATTCACAACAGAAAATAAAGCAAAAGAAGCGTTAAGATTAGTTAACAACTCAATTACGTTTCCTGCCGAAAGCATTACTAACGCATGGACAACCTACGGTTATGCAGGAGAAAACGTCCCTGCTTTTTACTTCATCCTATCCGACCCATACACAGATACTATTTTAAAAGCAAAAGAAACTTTTACAATAATCTATGCAGATTATTAATTAACTTTACAAGGCAAATACTAAGGCTTAAAACCTTACACTACTACTACACAATGAAGGATGAAAGCATAGAGAAGTTAACAATAAAGATAGACAGGCTGTACGATGCTTTAATGGGAGATAAGCTAGATAGAAATATAGGATACTTTGAGCAGATTGAATTAAACACCACTGACATCAAGAACAACACAAATGAGATTGAGAAAATTAAGGTTAATAATAAAACTCCTTGGGGCAAGATTGCAGCGGCAACAAGTGCAGGCTTGGGTTTGGGTAGTCTCGGAGCTACAAAAGGCGGTGCTTTAATAGCAAAGTTCTTCACGCTGTTTACATAATTAGTATTTTTACAACATGAATACAGTTACAATTTTAAGAGAGCAGGGAGAAAAGCAGTCATTAGGCACGTGCTTTGTGCATGATGAATTTGGAATAGAATTATTTTACTCCCAATCAATCGAAAGAGAGTGGGCGGACAACGAAGTAAATGTTAGTTGCATACCTCAGGGATCCTATCATTTAAACTTAGAATTTTCTCAAAGATTCAAACAAAACTTATGGGAAGTAAAAGGAGTCATTAACCGATCAGAATGTAAATTCCACGCTGCTAACTACGCAAGACAATTAAACGGCTGCATAGCTCTAGGAGAACGCAGAGGAGACATCGATAAAGATGGATTAATAGACATAACTAACAGCAGAAACACAATGGATAAGTTCCACAAGTGTTTTAACTCAGATACAATAGCAATTTTAAAAATAAGAAACGTATGAAAAAGCCATTTAAAAACACAGCAGTAGGGAAGATATTGCATTCAAAAGTAGGTAAAGCAGTCGGATCATTCGTAAAGGGTGCGCTTGGTGTTTACATTAAACCACTAGCAGGAGCAGTTGCAGGAGTTGTCCAAGTCAGAGAAGATAACTTAACAAGCGAAGAAGGCGGAAAAGGTCGTATTAATTGGAGTCATCTAATCGGATTAGTTGCTTCGTTAACATTACTCGCTTTGCACTTAACCGGTAAGCTAACATTAGAAAGATTTGAGTACGCAATGGAATTTTTATCAAATATTTTATAGTACATTTACAGCTCATAGCTTTGGTGGGCTAGCAATAAAAAGAGAAAGGCTCTGTTGAATTAATCAGCAGGGCTTTTTTTATTTTAATTAATTAATTCTTTTTAAAAAAAAGACTTGCAGAACTAAAAAATATTGTTAGATTTGCACCATACTAAAAAACAAAAAACTATGAAATATTTTACATTTAACCTATTCCCAACTTTCGCAATCGAAGATATTATAGGCTTTGACCGTAACGAAAACAGCGAGTACGAGATTTACAGTCAAGAAATAGAAGTAAACGTTGTTTGTAGACTTACAGATAAAAGAGAACTATACATGCTACCCGATGCGGTATGCTCTAAGTTCAACTTAATTATTCACGAAACAACGGAAGAGCTAGTAACTAGAGAGAATTTCACAAGTGGCGAACAATGGGCAGCCGAAACAAAAGCAAAAACAACCGTTCATACTTTTGCAAGAAATACATTTGATATTCACGTAGACAGTATTATAAGTGACAGCTTCTCTGAAATGTTACAGGGTTTTGCAGAAATGGAAATAGATTTGGATTTAAACATTATAAAAATATAACAATGAAAAATTTTAAAGGAACACAAGGAAAGTGGCAAATAATCAAAAGTACATCAACTATTTCTACTCACGTAAAGTGTGGGAAAACAAGAATAGCAGAAGTAAAACATTACAATAAAAATATCTTTCATGAAGGAATAAATATTTGGGATAACGATCCCGAACTAAAAGAAGGTCAAGCTAACGCCAACCTAATCGCAGCATCTCCTGAGTTGTTAGAAGCTTTGCAAAACCTACTTACCTGTGTTGAAGAACAAAGCTACATGGGTAGTGATACTGAACTAGCACAACAAGTAATCAATAAAGCACTAGGACAATGATAGACAACGAACAAGAAGTGCCAACGTGGCAAGATGTAGCGTTAGGATTAATGTACATAGCAGTAGCAATAATTTTCGGAGTATACTTTGCAATGATACTGCTAGTAGAAATCTCTTTTTTATTTATTAAATACACTTAAAATTATGAACGTAGAAGATAAATTATTTCCCTCACATGGTAAGTTACTAATCAATAAAGAAGATGACACCTTGTCTTCTGTAATTGTAGACATTGAATTAGACCCTTTAGATTGTACTTTCAATGATGGCGAAAGTGTAGAAATTGACACGAATAAACTAACTTACATTAAGCTGTCAATTGAAAACCTTGAAAATTTGATTGAGTTAATAGAAGAATCAGAAGAGTATTTTAACATTACAAACAAAGATTAAAATTAAATAATTATGAGTTTAGAAATTAAAGGAACAGTTAAAGTAATATTGGCTGAAGAGACAGGAACAAGTAAGGCAGGAAAGGCTTGGACGAAAGGTGGCTTTGTGATTGATACAGGCGATCAGTATAATCCCGATTTAGCGTTTGGATGCTTTGGAGATAAAGGGCTTGCTTTGTTAAATGGATTAACAGCCGGGCAGGAAGTGAACGTTAGTTTTAACGTAAGTAGCCGAGAGTATAACGGTAAGTACTACCATTCAATTGATGCATGGAAGATAGATTTACTTTCAGAAGCTGTTGAGTCTGCACCAAGTTTTGCAGAGCAAGAAAACGAGAAAGACGAATTACCCTTTTGATCTTTCAAAGCAAATTAAACTCAATGGACTGTGTGTATGAATACGAAGACGTTAAGAAAGAAATCGAATTTAAATACACAGTCCGAGAGTTGCAGGAAGAGCTAAAGAAAGAATTTGTTTATGAAAAGCAGGTCCAAATATTAGTCAAAGTAAAGACGTGCAACGTTTGCGACGTGCTAAAGACATTAGCCGAGTTCTATAAGAACAACACTTATGAGGATGGTTATGTAAAACACTGCAAGATGTGCGCAAGGAAAAAAAATTTAATAAATTATTATAACAAGAAATAGAAACAAGATGAAAAAATTAACAATTATAGTAGCAGCAATATTATCATTATCCGCTTGCAAGAAAGAAGATAAAGTAATCCCAACACCTGATCCAATTAATTACACTTTGTCAGGCAATTGGAAGTTAGTACAAGAAGTGAAAAACCAAACTAACTACACAAAAGACAGTATTGAATGGATATTTAACAAAACTAACTGTGACGTTAATTCAAGAGCTTACACGATAGATAACACAACTTCCTTCATAACATTCCAAGCGGTTAACGGTATAGCGAAGAACGATGGCTTTAGTGCCTACGTTCAAAGTCAAGACTCAAACAGTCTAGAGTTATTTAGAAATGATTCTACCACTTTAATATTTGTAAGATAATGGACAATAATCACTACACAGGAATGCCTAACGGTTGGAGATTAAGAGATGACTATACAATGTATGCACGTAAATTAGACTATGCAAAAGACTTAGGTTACGACATGGTGTGGAAAGCGATTGCAGCAGTTGGAGGTCACCGGGTATTTAATACAAATTTTAATAAAGTAAATTACAAATATTTGGGAATTTAGTCTTATGTTTGTATCTCAAGTTGTAGTCGAAACATAGGCAACTTAAAGGAATTTTAACAGACCCTTGCAAAGAAAATAGCTTCGACTCTATTGGATTTGTGGGGGTTTTTTATTTAACAAAAATGAGAGAAATTAAATTTAGAGGATTAAGGGTAGATAACGAAAAAATTACTTACGGAGATTTATCACGCTTGGTAATAGGTGGTAATGTGAAATATTATTTAAGAATGCTTAGCAGCCCATTAATGGAGGTTCACATAGAAACAGTAGGGCAATTCACAGGACTTCAGGACAAGAAAGGAGTTGATATTTACGAAGGAGATTTTTACAAGGGGAATTTTAATAAATTGATTTATCAAATATTTATAAAAAATGGAACTGTCTTTGGTGGGGTTAATAAAGAAATATACGATCCATTTTCTTTGTCCATTAATGAAGATGGGCATATTGTAGAAGATGGATTTAATAAAGAAATTGAAGTAATCGGAAATATACAAGAATCAAAGGAGGTTACTAATGGCTAAAGATAAGAAGTCGTTCCTAATTTATTGCGATTTGATACACTCAGTTGAGCACTTAACCGACGAAGAGAAGGGTAGATTATTCCAACACCTTCTCGAATATGTTAACGACATGAGCCCTGTATTAACTGATAGAATGCTTTTAGGTAGTTGGAAACCTATTGAGCTTCAGTTAAAAAGAGACTTGGTAAAGTATGAATCAATAAGAGAAAGGAACTCTAAGAACGGTTCAAAAGGTGGTAGACCAAAAGAACCTAAAGAACCCAATGGGTTAATTGGTAACCCAAGTGAACCCAAAAAAGCCGATACAGTAACAGTAACAGATACAGTAACTGATAATGATACTGTGAAAGATATTAAAGAAAAAAAAGGGGTTTTGATTTTAAAAGAATTTCCTTTAGGTTTCGATTCTTTAATTGCTGAATGGGAATTATGGAAATCTTACAAAAAAAAGAATCATAAATTTACTTACTCGTCAGAGCTTTCAGAAGCGCGAAGCATAAGAACACTCCTAAAGTTATCTAAAGGCGATGAGAACACCTCTGTATTGATTATACAGGCATCTATTGACAATGGGTGGAAAGGATTTTTTGAATTAAAACAAAATAATAACAAAAACAATGAAACAAATAAATCAACAAGCAGACTCGACAGATTCCTTAACAATTAAAATAAGGGATGTTAATTCATTTGAGGAGTTCAGCAACAACGGGCGCAATGCCTTTTCCGATGTTTGGAATAAGATTGCTTTTTCGATTGGGATAAGGGATCAATTGCAGACAGGAGAGTTAACTATTATCTTCGAGTTCATGGAGTCTCAATTCAAATCGTTATCTTTAGCGAATACAAATGAAGCATTTATATTGTATGCTGCAAAGAAATTGGACTACGACAAGAGCCACTTTCAAAGTTTAGATAACTTCTTTATTGGATCGGTTTTAAATTCGTATAAGGAATATGTCAGAAAAGACAACATGAAAGTTAAGCCTATTCCTGTTGAATTGCAGCTAGAAAATAAAGTTAACCCAAAGCTAGAAATGAAAGGAGCTTTTGAATTTATAAAGAAGGTTCATGAAGAGCAAGGGAGCTTTCCGATGATTGCTAATTGGTCAGATGCTTTCTTGTATGCAGAATCAACAGGGCTAATTAAGATGACTCCTGAGGATAAAGACAAACTTAAACGCTCAACCATTGCAGAGATTAAAACAAAGCAAATTCAGACAAGATTAACAACAGGAGTTAAGGGAAGTGTAGTTGAATTTGAAAATGGGAATATCAAAGTTCAGTGCAGAAAGAAAGCATTAATTAATTATTTTAACAAATAAAAAAATGGGTGTCAAGAAATACTTAACAGATAAAGAAGCAACCGCTTTGGGCTTGTCGATAAATAAGAAGCTAGGCAGGAATAAAAGCAAAGCTCAATATCGAATTTCCGACGAGGTTTTTGAAGAAATTGAAAGACAAAGAGCAAGACCGAATAAAAGAAAATTTGTTGAAACTATAAAAAAACTTGACAAGAAAGGAGAGATAGTATCTTCAGTTGAGAAATTGCAAGCCAAGCCTATAGAAGTACCGGACAACTTTGAGGTTATAAAAGTATCAACTTCCAAAACAACAGGGCAACAATGGGTACAATATGCAGCTAAGAAGGAAGAAGAAGAGATTAAAGACTTCGATTACGAAGCAATAATTAAGAAGCACATTAAAAGACTAGACAGATTAGTTGTTCCTGTAATTGATAGAGCTTCAGACTTTGATCGTCTTGTCATTACTGATGTTCACATAGGAATGGAAACGAACAAGTACGACAATTCAATGTATGCTGTCAAATGGGATAGAGAAGAGGTCCTGAAAGATTGCACAAGAATATGCGAAGAGACAATTAAAGAACGTCAAAGCAACTTTATTGTAGTTGATGATTACGGTGATTTAATGGATGGCTTTGACGGCAAGACTACAAGAGGGGGGCATGACTTGCCACAGAACATGACCAATGAAGAAGCATTCGATACAGCAGTAGAGTTTAAGATTAAACTAATTGAGCCTTTGTTATTGCATTACAGCAAAGTTGAGGTTAATAATATCTGCAATGATAACCATTCTGGATCATTTGGCTACTTTGTTAACAAGACAATGAAGGATATTTTGGAATTGAAATATGACAATGTAACAGTAACTAATCACAGAAAGTTTATTAACCATTATTTTGTTGGAAACATTTGCTTTGTAATCAGCCATGGCAAGGATGATAAAAGTTTAAAGTTTGGATTCAAGCCACAACTTAAACCCGATTCCATAGAGAAGATAGACCAATATTGTAAGAACTACGGCATTTACAAAAAAGCTGAACTAGTTATCTTCTGCAAAGGGGATAGTCATCAAGCCCTGTTTGACATGGCTAGCTCAGATGACTTCTATTACTTCAATTATCCTGCATTAAGTCCATCAAGCCAATGGGTACAGAACAACTTTAAGAAGGGGCGAAGAGGTTTCTTTTTAGAATCATTTAAAGGATTAGATATTTATTTGAAGCCAAAATTTATAAGGTAATGCCAAAGTGTAAACACTGCTCCGACAAATTCCAACCTCGCAAATTTAACTGGAAATACTGCGAAAAGGACGAATGCAATAATGTTGGAGTAAAAGAACTCATTGGAAAGGTTAGGACTCAAAAAGAAAAGGCAAGTCGAAAAGAAACGAAGGTAGCAAAGGAGAAGATGTTAACGCATAAAGACTACCTAAAGCTATTTCAAAAAGTCTTTAACACATTCATAAGAACAAGGGATAAAGGATTAGCTTGTGTCTCTTGTGATAAACCACAGCCCTATGACATGGCAGCAGGACACTTTTATGCTGCAGGAAACTATTCCTTTCTTCGATTCAATGAACTAAATGTACACAGTCAATGTAATGCTCATTGCAATATGTTTTTATCTGGCAACGTTCACGAATACAGGAAGAGAATAACGGAAAGGATAACAGAATATCAGCTTCAATGGTTAGACAATAATTGCCACAGAGAATTAAAACTTTCGATCCCTGAAATAAAAGATAAGATAGTTGAGTATAAGTCTAAGATAAAAGCCTTACTTTAGCAGTGTTTATTAGTTTGTTATATTAGAAGAAGCCGAGTTTCATAGTCTCGGCTTTTTTGTGCGATAAATATTAATATATTTAAAAAGTAGGGTTATTTAATTAAAAAGTATTAGTATATTTGTGGAAATAATAACAACTAAAAT
>Ga0114916_1000495_pt1 | contig 26386 bp, 23 predicted proteins | sample MalvirAntarct_66_FD_83501 | JGI IMG/M metagenome (GOLD analysis project Ga0114916, IMG submission 83501) | Marine viral communities from the Global Malaspina Expedition - Malaspina viral metaG Antarct_66 | ecosystem: Environmental > Aquatic > Marine > Oceanic | place: West Anvers Island... | reverse complement strand
GATGGAAGCGATGCGCCAACGTCTTGAACAAGCCTTTCATGGTTTGACCCTCGGACAGATCAAGAACAGCCCTACCTTGCGCGAGAACAAACAGAAAGAACTGACCGCAGCTATCGCAGCACTGCCAAGTCTGGACTTCTAATGGACAACGGAAACATTCGCGGGGGGCTAGTGCTGATGGCCCTCGTTACTACCGTTCTCCTCCTATCACATGGTTTCGGCCAATATCCTTTTTAACATTCGCGCACCTGCCCGAAAACACGGAGCACGAATATGAGTAATACAATGGCAGCTTACAGCCTAAGCATCGAACAGACCGCAACCCTCATCAAGGCAGTGGGTCATAACCTGACCGTGATTGCCCAAGGTTACATGGGTACAGGCAAAACCTCTGGTATCAAATTTGAACTGGAACAAGCCCTGCCAAACCATGTGTACGTCGAATTTGATTGTACCAACAAAGACATTCAAGACCTAAGCGCACCTAAGTTTATGAAGAAAATGGAGAACATGATCTCCGACTATGTTGAGTTTGTACCCAATGCAGAGTTGGGCGCACACCTCGGTGTACCTGTGATTATTAACTTCGACGAGTTCTTCAAAGCCCCTGACCCTGTAAAGAAGGGTGTAAGACGTATCATGCTGGAACGTAAGGTTGGCAATATTACATTGCCCGAAGGTTCTATTATCTATGGTACGACTAACATGGGCAGCGAGGGTCTGGGTGACGCGTTACCTGCACACCAACGTAATGCTATGGTCGTGGTTCCTACACGCAAGCCTACCTTGGAAGAATACCTTGGCTGGATGTTGAACAACGGCGGTGATCCTATCTTACTTGGTTGGGTCAAAGACAACCCACAAGTGTTGCAGACATTCGATGAAGTGGCTGACCCTGATGATAACCCGTACATCCACCATCCTCGCCGCGTCACACAGGACGCAGTGTTTACTCCTCGCTCCGGTAAGCTGGCTTCCGACATACTCAAAACACGTCACCTCATAGATGACACTACACTAACTACTGCACTAATGGGTGCTATCGGTACACGCGCTGGCTTGGACTTGATGGCGTATGTGAAGCTGTCCAGCCAACTGCCGACAACCGATAGCATCAAGAAAGACCCTGCTAACGCGCTAGTACCAACGTCTGCATCTGCGACTTGTATGGTTGTGTTCCGTACGCTTGCCAGCATCGAACGCGATTGGGTTGACCCTTGGATGACGTACATGCAGCGGTTGGATGTAGAAGCACAAGGCATGTTTGCCAATGGCGTACGTGCGCCGAAGTACGGCAAACAGTCAATCGTTATGACCAACAAAAAATTCACTCAGTGGGCAATGGACAACAACTACATGTTCGCCGCTGACAAAAAGTAATTCGGGCAGCTGCCCGAAAGTAGAAAGGTAAGTCGATGAGAAACAGAGCGTGGAGAAGAATGCAGCAGAAACGCCTTATCAATAGGTCGTTGCAGGTGCGTGTGGCGCTTGGTTTTCGTAGCTACATCGAAAACGAATACGTGGAACCCACAAAGCAAGAGTTTTACATAACTGCCAAGAAACGCGCTAACGATCTGGCGCAGTGTTCTTGTGACATGTGTTCGGGACATAAGCGCGGCCCGTTTGCAGTACCAACCCACGCGCAAATGAAACATGACGCTTCAACGCGTCAACAGATGGAGGAATTAGAATGTTGTCAATAGGTAAGACGTTAACCCCAGAGCAGCGGCTGTCAAAAGCCGTCGTTGACGTAATGGCGAAGTGTCATGCACTCGCTGGTATCATTATGATTGGCAAGCGGGAGGTGGTGTACGACAATCCCAAGGTCAGAACCGCGTGTACCAACGGCAAAGACGAATGGTATTCCGCAACTTTCATGGAGCCGTTGAACGATGCCAAGCTACGGTTCGTGGTGATCCACGAAAACTATCACAAGATGTATCGCCACCTGATAACGTGGAAACACCTGTGGGCTATCGACCCGCACCTCGCCAACGTGTCCATGGATCACGACATCAACATCAAGATCATGGACGAGTATGGTCAAGATGGTTGGGTGGAGTTCATCGAAGGTAGCTGTCTCAACTATGACTTCCGTGGTTGGGGTACGGCTAAGATATTCTGGCATCTGTACCATCAACAAAAAGACAATCCCGAAGGTCGGCCCGAAGATGGTGACGGTGATGGTACGCCGCTAGACGATCACGATTGGGAAGGCGCGGAAGAAATGGACGCCGAAGAACAGCGTGAGTTGGAACGTGAGATTGACGAGGCGGTACGTCAAGGTAGTATCATAGCAGGTAAGACAGGTAGCGGTGGCAATCGTGACATCGAAGGACTGTTGGAGCCTAAGATAAATTGGCGTGACGCGTTGCGTGAGTTCATCCAAGAAACGTGTGCTGGGTCTGACTACTCAACGTATCGCCGCCCTAACAGACGCTATCTGCAGTCGGGTGAGTACCGTCCGTCTGGTGTGAGCGAGAAGGTCAAGTGTATTGCGGAACACAACGATATGTCTGGTTCTATCGGTGCGCGTGAACAGCAGGTTATGATTAGCGAGTTGGTTGGTATCTGTAATACAGTACACCCTGACGAGTTACACGTAAGCTATTGGGACACCAAAGTATGTGGGTACGAGAAGTACGTCCGTGAGGAAATAGATCACGTAGCCGAGCGTACTAATCCTGTCGGTGGTGGTGGTACGGACGTGCGCTGTGTGCCTGAGTATCTGAAGGAGCATGACATACACCCGCAAGCATCTATCGTGTTTACAGATGGTTACTTGTACAGCGGCTGGGGTACGTGGGATCATCCTGTGTTGTGGGTGATCTTGGATAACAAGAGTGCCAAGCCTGATGTGGGTAAGGCGGTATATGTAAGTACGGAGGACTTATAAAATGATTAATAAAGACGGTTCGATCAGGATGCGGAACAGGCAAGCCGCATCTGTCCAGAGCAGAACGGCGAAGATAAGCACAAGTCCCGCGCCGTGGGACAAGACAGAGGAAGCCGAGTTCACGGCTGCGTGGGACAAGCATAGGCAACGGTTCAATCCGTTCGTCGCTTGTCCTGAGTGCAAACATTCTGACCGTGTAGGTCAAGTGGAATATGAGAGGTTTGAAGTGTCGGGCGCTGGTATCAATGAGCCATGCGCCTACTGGAAAGATTGCGACAACTGTAATGGCTTAGGTGAAATTCAAGCCGATCAAATGGAGGGTGACAATGGCTAAAGTAAGACAAGCAAGCGTAGTAACTGAAAAAAGTAATTCACGGTGGTCGAGTGCTGACGTGTCCACACTGTGCCGTTTGGCAGCAAACGGTGTAACATCCGAGGACATTGGTGGCGAGTTGGGACGTTCGCCAAAAGCGATACAACAAAAGGTATCTAAAATGCGTAAGCAAGTGTCGGGCATACCAACCATGAAGTACAAGCGGAAAGCCAAAACAACGGCGACAATCGAAGAATTGTTTCCCGAACCCACAACCGCGATCAAAGCTAAACCAAAACACTACCTACGACAGGTTACATACTACAACAAAGAAGAGGCTAAGAAATTAGGTGCGTTGTGGGATGGTATGTGCTGGTTCATTCCAGACAAAGTGCAGGGCGAGGCGCGGTTAACATTAGAGGCTTTGTATGGCCCCAGTGCGTACGGCAATCATTCTCGCAGAGGTAAAGGACAGTGGGGCGCGTTTACCTACGCATCCATAGACTTACAGCTAGATGACATATTGTTTGGGGATGACGAGGATATACCCGAGGCCGAGGTAAAAGAAATACGTAAGGATGAACCTGTTCCGGGTAATACGTACGTAAAGCCTAAGCCAGAACCTGTCACACAGAAGGTCGCACCTGTGGGTAGTAGACGTACCGCAACCGAGCCAACGTACCCGCATCACATTACGGTGCGTATACCTAAAGTGTTGGTGGCTGGGGCGATACTCGCAGCCGTGGGTGTGTGCGGCTGGTTCATGGGTAGAGGATTTTAATTCGGGCACCTGCCCGAAATCATAACAGGGGGTGGCATGGTGCTGCCCCCAAACAACGGAGACTAAAAAATGGCACTTGTAAATTTATGGAATATAGACAGCTTTGGTAAAGTGGCTACGCTATACGAAAGTACCAAACCGCTGGTATCGAAATGCCACACACGCGAACAGGACATACGTCCTATCGGTGATCGTGCGCGTAAACATGAGCGTATCAAGAAGATCAACGACAACTGTTACGTGATGATGGACGGGTATTACTCAGGCGATGATGTGTTCATATCGTGGTACGGTTCGCAAGGAGGTAGACCAACCGAAGCCGAGGTGATTAAGCTGGCCCCTATCGTGTGGCGCAAACACAGAGACGGCAGTGAGACAATCACAGTGCGTAACGCTACAGGTGTAACTAGCGCACACACAAGCAGGTATAGTTTCTTACACCGCTGTCTGCCGCGTGGCATTAGGTTCAGTATCGACCAAGGCAAACAGTTCATACACTGCCGTGGGGAACGGTACTATCTTGCTAAGAGTAACACGTTAGCAGCGTTCGCTGTGCCGACAGGTACAAGGAACCAATGGACTAAAGACCTAACCTCGCGTGACGATGGCGTGGCATTGACGTTCCGCTTCAGAGACCATGATGTAAGTTATGATAGCGGCGGTAAGGCTAAACCTATTCCTCCTGTGCAGCGTATCGACAAGATATCCAAGACCAAGATGAAACCGTACCTCGACAAGTTCAGACAGTGGGCGTTCACTATGGCCCCGCTGTGGGACTACGGTAGCCACGATCAAGTGCGTAGAGTTAATGAGGAAGTGTCTAGATATGTAAGTAACAATGGAACGACATACGGTGGTTCTTACAGGGCATCCGAGGTGTTTAAAGACAATCCGAAACTATCAAGGGAGATTATCAAAGACGAAGAACACCCGCTGCGTGTAGCACTAGCCTTTACGATAATAAATGACACACACTATGACGCGCTCACAGAACAAGGGGGGCGCAGATATATGAGCTATGACAACGTGACGGAGAGCGGCGTGAAAGCGCAATACAATGCCAAGATCAATCAGGTCTGTGGCTTCATCAAGATCAAGAAGGGTAAGAAATAATGTCAACTCAACACACAAGCGTACGGTTCGCAAAGGCTGAATACAACGTCAAGATACAGGAAAACGTGGGTAGCCCTAGCTTTGACCATAAAGATCAACACTCAGGTCTGGGAGTGTTTCGTAAAGCAGTGGAGCAGTCTATACGTGGGGCTAAGACAATATACCGTGACCAGAGATCGGCATGGGTCTACATGGAAGGTGACTACATGACGCTAGGCTGGATCGGTAGCGGCGACTTCCAGACCAGCAAGAACGGTGCGAGTAAATTTGTGGTGTATTCACGCACGATAAGTAACATGAAGTACGGCGATCATAACAAGCAGCATCACATGCGTATGGCAAAAGATATGGATATCGCTGTCAAAGCTGCCAAGGGTGCGTTCCGTAGCTATCATCCTACAGAGGTAGCGGAAGCGTTACGTCCCAAAGTAGTTAAACCTGTTAACGCATTAGAACAGGAGGCAGTACGAGCGTACAGAAGTGCAGTAGATACTGTTGGCTTCGAATATTATGGTATGAAGGCCGAGCGTACTATATCAGCGTTGGATTCTCTGGTTAAGTCAGGCCATGTTTTCCCGCAGGCAGACTACCACAAAGATTTGTTGGAAGTGTTCAAGACCAAGAAAGAACGTGACAGGCTCAGTGGTAGCACGTTACCCATGACGTACGTGTATGTATATGAGCGGTTTGGTAAACAGCGTGTAGACATGTGTAGTATGGAGAACATTAAATCTTCGTACAACGTAACTAACTTACTTATTGGTACGTTTGACGCGGATACCGTGTCCGATGATATACAGGGTAAGGTTGCTGTCATGTCCATGTGCGAGGATGAACAGTTTGTCGAGGGCGTTGGGTTCAAGGTCGATGACACCACGTTCTTCTTCTATGTGGAAGATGTTACAACGTGAATACAGGTAAAGATATTGTTTACCATCTACGCATATCACAGGATAGTAAAAGTGTTTACGTGTCAACTTTAGGTATGGATAGGGTTGACGGGGAGTTATATAGCTATTACAATTCTGTGGATGAACTACCCCAATGGGTTCAAGAGCGTCTGTCTGTGTTGACCATGCTATCGTTGCCACCACCAACTTGCGAGGTTGACACCATAGGCAGCAGAATGGGACCAAATAGTTATTGGGTATATTGACTTCGGGCACCTGCCCGAAAGTGGTGAGGCGGGTAACACTGTCTCACCACTGGTATCAACGGAGGACAACATGACACCGGAAGCAAAAGTTAAAAAGGTTGTGGTTGCACAACTAAAACAACTAGGCGCATATTATTTCTATCCTGTGACAGGGGGCTACGGTCAAAGCGGTGTGCCTGATGTAGTAGGCTGTTACCACGGCGTGTTCTTTGGGATAGAATGTAAGGCTGGCAAGAACAAACCAACGCCATTGCAAGACAAAAACCTCAAACAAATACGTGACGCAGGGGGCTTAGACTTAGTTGTTAACGAGGATAATATGCACACAGTAAGAGATGAACTTATGGACTGCGGTAAACCCGCGTTGTGATTAGATACCCAAGCTGTGAGTGGGCGCGTTTTCGGCATAGTTCCGCATAAACCGCAGCAACAAGAGCAAAGAAACCTCCGTGTGAAAACACAACCCTTTCGTCTTTGTGATCTTGTCGGAGAAACCACGATACGGTTAGTCCCTGTGTTCCGTAAAGCATGGGGCACCTAATTTTTGGAGGTGAACATGGACGATAACATAGTAGACTTCCCACAGCATAGCGACTTAGACAGGCAGTTTCTTGAACTGGAACAGCAGCAAGAGTTAATCAGAAACCAAAGGGCAGAGATCATGGAGAAAGAACAAGACAATCTAACACCCGCGCAGCAATCAGAACTAAAATTCCTGCGTCAACAGGTGGATATGTGGCAAGACAAAGTACACGCAAAATACCCGTTACCTAACGCCTCGGGTAATCTATGGACAGCGCGGGAAGAACTAACACGTTATGTAAGTGACCTACGTACGTGGGGTAAAAAGATATGACCCCTAAACAAGTGGCAGCGATTGAGAACGAACGTATGCTTTTTAACCTAGACCCCAACCAAGCGATTAGAGGTCGTGGGTATGAGAGCAAAGTAGATTTACGGGCGTTAGTGTTTGACGTGCTAAGAACCCGCGAGGCGTGGACAGTAAATGATCTTGCAAGGCGCGTAAATCTTAAACGTGGAACCGCGCATCAAATATTAAAAGAACTAAAGCGGGACGGGTATCTTACCTGTAGAAAACTGCATGACGAGTTTGTCTTTGAGCATAACAAGATATGACTAAATGGGATTTTAATATGATTGACCGTGAAGAATACGCAAGAGTTTGTGTGGAGAATCGTAGGTTAAAAGAAGAATTAGAAGTCTACAGGAAAGGTGAGAGCATTGACGGAACTAGAGAAGTGGAAAAAACTAGCGCTGAAAGAAAACAAGAACATGATCGCCTTGTGCGGGGGCCGTTCGCTTAATTACGGAATAATAGAACAGAAGGTACGTGGGTGTGGAGGACCGCGTATAGCAGAGATTGAAAGATCAAAACCCGCACAACGTTTGCTACGTTTAGCAGAACAAGGGTTTAGTTTGGCGGAGGCTTCACGCATCACAAATATATCTGTGGAAGAAGCTATAGCTAAGTCAAATCGGTATCAGATAAAATTTAAGGGGAGTGATGAAGGCTATGGACAAGGATGAATTTCTAACAGCAATGAACCGCGTGGCAGAAGCGTTGCCAGACCAATCGTCACCAGAAATGACCTCGCTATTCATTGCTAATATCATATTAATATATGAGCAAGAGAAAGAGTGGCCGCATATGATGATGGCGGTAACTACTATTTTGGCCGATGCTATGGTCGAAGAAAAAGCGGAAGGTGAAGCCGCTGCAACTGAGGACGCTAAAGCGTTCCTAAAAAATATAATGGAGAACCACAATGGCTGAGAAGAAACAGAATAAGAGCAACAAGGTCTTAACCCTGCTGTCAAGGAAAGGGGCAATGACAGATTTTGAAATAGCAAAAGATGTTGGTTGTACCGTGTCGCTTGTTAATAAATTGCGTAACAGCAGTGGTCGCGGCAATAACCCCGCACCGTTTGCATCTTCTATTAGTGTAGCAGACTTTGCTTACCGTATGTCTAAGGACGGTACTGCCACCTCTGTTAACACAGCAGGTGTAGACCCTAACGCGTGGACGCGTACTGGTATCTTAAATCAAGCCGAACAATACGTCACCAAAGATCGGGCGGCAGACCACGGCGACATGGAAGATAACTTCAGAGAGATCGCGGAGTTGTGGACGCAGTACACTGGACACACCTTACGCTCTACTGATGTTGCGGTAATGATGACCTTGCTGAAGATCGCACGGTTAAAGTCTAACCCTGACAATGCAGACAACTGGATTGACGCGTGTGGTTATATGGCATGTGGCGGGGAGTTGGCTACGCAGAAGGACCACAAGTAGTGGACCTGATAACCTTAGACTTTGAAACATTTTACGACAAAGATTTTTCTCTGCGTAAAGTGACCACCGAAGCCTACGTCCGTGACCCTCGTTTTGAGGTGATCGGCGTAGGCGTTAAACTGAATGATGGTAACACGGAGTGGGCAAGTGGCACACGAAAACAGGTTAGGAGATACCTCGCACACAATTTCGATTGGGGTGAGAGTATGCTACTTTGCCATAACACTATGTTTGACGGCGCTATACTTAGTTGGCATTTTGATCTGCGCCCTCGCGTGTATGCCGATACTCTGTGTATTGCCCGTGCTATACATGGGACTGAAGCTGGTGGAAGTCTCGCGGCGTTATCTGAGAGGTATGGCATTGGCGTTAAGGGTACGGAAGTCCTCAACGCATTGGGAAAACGTCGATTAGATTTTACTGATGAAGAACTACGTGCCTACGGTGACTACTGTATAAATGACGTGGAGTTAACACATCAACTGTTTAACCTTATGGTAAGCGGCGTAGTTTCGGGGAATAGATTTCCCACTGAAGAACTAAAATTGATTGACCTCACGTTGCGTATGTATACCGAGCCTACCCTTGGTTTGGATACCCCGTTGCTGCACTCACACCTTGAAGATATTAAGGCTCGTAAAGGTAAACTGTTACAGGATGCGAACATTGACAAGAAAGAGTTAATGAGCAACCCGAAGTTTGCCGAAGTGCTAAAAGGTCTAGGTGTGAACCCACCGATGAAGATCAGCCCGACTACAGGCAAGGAAACCTTTGCGTTCGCTAAAGACGATGATGGGTTTAAGACGTTATTAGATCACGAAAGCGTACGTGTCCAAGCTCTAGCGGCAGCGCGTATCGGTACGAAGTCTACTCTTGAAGAGACACGTACGCAGCGGTTTATAGATATAGCAGCGCGAGGCACTCTTCCCGTCCCTGTAAAATACTACGCAGCACACACAGGTAGGTGGGGCGGTGATGATAAGATCAACCTACAAAACCTGCCGAGCCGTGGGGCTAACGGTAAGAAGTTAAAGCGTAGTATTATTGCCCCCGAAGGCTACACGATGATTGACTGTGATAGTTCGCAAATCGAAGCGCGTGTACTTGCGTGGCTGGCAGGGCAAGACGATCTTACCACTGCGTTTGCCAACGGTGATGATGTTTATAAACATATGGCATCTAGTATATATACCGTGCCAGCAGATGAAGTAAGTTCCGAACAACGGTTTGTTGGTAAGACTACAATTCTAGGTGCTGGCTACGGCATGGGTGCGGTTAAGTTTCAAGTGCAACTGGCGGGTATGGGTGTAGATATGCCTATCGCGGAAGCACGGCGTATTATTCAAATCTATCGGAAAGAGAACGGCGCGATAAGTCAACTGTGGACGGACGCAAACAACATGATACACTACATGGCCCGTGGTGATACGTTACAGTTTGGTAGGGACGGTGTGCTCGCCGTTGATGCGTCTAAGAACGCTGTGATGTTACCATCTGGACTACCGATGTTTTACACTGATGTAAGTGCGTACGATGGAGATGGCGGTACAGAGTATATGTATAAAACCCGCAAAGGTCTTAATAGAATATACGGCGGTAAGGTGGTTGAGAACGTGTGCCAAGCAATTGCCCGTTGCATTATAGGCCACCAGATGATACTTATTGCTAAGAGATACAAAGTTGTGCTAACAGTTCACGACAGTATTGTTGTAGCTGTGCCAGACGCCGAGGTTGCCGAAGCGCAGGTGTACGTGGAACATTGTATGAGCCAGAAACCCGATTGGGCCGATGGATTACCTATTACCTGTGAAAGTGGTACAGGCAAATCTTATGGGGATTGTGAATGACAAAAGTTGCGCCGTGGTCGTTTAGTAGGATCAAAGCCTTTGAGCAATGTCCTAAACAGTTTTACCATGAGAAAATACTTAAAGAGCATCCGTTCAAGGAGACTGAGGCCACGTTGTACGGCACCACGTTTCATAACATGGCCGAGGACTTTGTAGGTAAAAACGTACCTGTACCCAAACAGTTTACGTTCGCTCGTGGCGCGCTCACGTCTTTAAAGAATAAACAAGGACGTAAACTATGCGAAGAAAAATTGGGTGTTACCGAAAACCTAGAACCTTGTGGGTTTTACGACCCTGAAGTTTGGTTCCGTGGTATAGCTGACCTTATCATCTTAGACGGTGATCTTGCATGGGTCGTTGACTACAAGACGGGTAAGTCTGCAAAATATGCCGACAAAGGACAGTTGGAACTTATGGCTTTGTCCGTGTTCGCGCACTACCCACAGATCAAGAATATTAGGGCTGGCCTGTTGTTCGTCGTAACTAAGGACTTGGTAAAAGACACCTACACGGTGTATGATAGGGAACAGCTTTGGCGTAAGTGGCTAAGTAAATACAACCAGATGAAGGTAGCCGCAGACAACGATGTGTGGAACGCACGTCCTAGCGGGTTATGTAGACGCCATTGCCCTGTAATTGAGTGTGTTCACAATGGAGCAAACGCATGAGCGAAGATAAAAAACGAGCGAAAAAAGCCAAGCGGAAGAAGCAGATCAACGCACCTGTGGGGTCTGCTACGTTTGAACGTAGGATGGAACGTCAACGCGCACGCCGCAAGGTAGATCGTGAAAGTGCAGATCAAAACGGCAACGGCAAGGCAGACAAGCGTGAAGGTAAAGACGTTAGCCACAAGAAGGCTTTGGTCAAAGGCGGCAAGAATAAAGACGGCATACGGATAGAGAGTTCGAGCAAGAACCGCGCCCGTAACTACCAAAAGAAAAAGTAATTCGGGCAGGTGCCCGAACTCAGGAGAACACAATGAAGTTAATAGATGGTAAGGCGTTGCTTTTAAAGCTACGCAATCCAAGCCGTGTCACCAGTACAATACCTAACAGCGTACAGGTTAACAAACATGAGGTAAAAGTTAACCTTGGTATTGACGAGGCGCACACCTTAAAAACTTTGGGTATAAAATCTCCATCGCCTATAGAAACTCGATACCAGTGGTCGGGTAAACACGAACCTTTCGCGCACCAAAAAACCACCGCTGCGTTTTTAACCATGAACCGCAAAGCGTTCTGTTTTAATGAGCAGGGTACAGGTAAAACAGCCAGTGCAATTTGGGCAACCGACTTTTTAATGCAGCAAGGTAAGGTTAGACGCGCCCTAGTAATATGTCCGTTGTCTATTATGGATAGTGCATGGCGCGGGGATTTAGAAACTTTTGCCCCTCATCGAACAGTAGACGTAGCGCACGGCACTCCCATTAAACGTAAGGCCATACTAGGACAAGGTGCAGACTTTGTTATAATAAACTATGACGGTGTAGATATTGTACGTGATGAAATCTTAAACGGTAAATTTGACCTGATTATTGTGGATGAGGCTACGCATTATAAGAACGCGCAGTCTAAACGGTGGAAGACCCTAAACAAACTAATCACCGATAAAACGTGGTTGTGGTTGATGACAGGTACACCCGCCGCGCAGTCGCCGCTAGACGCGTATGGACTTGCGAAACTCGTAGACTTTACCGCCGTACCGAGGTTTTTCGGGTCGTTTCGTGACATGGTTATGACGAATGTGACGCAGTTCAGGTGGGTAGTGAAAGATGGTGCTAGTGACTTAGTACATGCAATCTTGCAACCCGCGATACGCTTTACCAAAGAGGAATGTCTTGACCTACCACCAATGGTGTACGTGAAACGTAAGGTGGAGTTAACACGCCAACAGCTAAAGTATTATCAACTGTTGAAGAAACGTATGACTATGATTGTTGATGGGGATGAGATAACGAGCGTAAACGCTGCCGTACTTATGAACAAACTACTGCAAATATCCTGTGGCGCAGTCTACACCGATGAAGGTGACACGTTGGAGTTTGATATATCTCATAGGTATAAAGTGTTACGTGAAGTAATAGACGAGAGCAGCCAGAAGGTGCTTGTATTCGTACCTTTTAAACACGCCATTGACATACTGACCGAAAAATTGCGTAATGACGGGATCGCTACAGAAGTAATTAGGGGGGATGTACCTGTAGCAAGACGGACTGATATATTTAAACGGTTCCAAGAACAGGACAACCCCCGCGTCCTAGTTATTCAGCCGCAATCAGCGGCACATGGTGTTACGTTAACAGCAGCAAATACAGTCGTATGGTGGGGGCCAACCTCGTCATTAGAGACGTACCTGCAAGCTAACGCTAGGGTTCACAGGTCTGGTCAGAAGCATAAGTGTACTGTTGTACAATTGCAAGGATCACCTGTGGAACGGCGTATTTACTCATTGTTAGATAACAGAATAGACGTACACACAAAAATGATTGATTTATACAAAGAACTACTTGACTAGCCCACCACAAGTAAGTATTAAGTAACTCTCGTTATCTCGAAGGAGGGCAGATGAACGATACTTCTACGATACCCGCAGACAAACTTACCAAAGCATATATTAAGATACGTGCAGAACGGGCGGCTTTGTCGGCAGACTTTAAAGAACAGGATGGGGCGTTAGCACGACAACAAACCATCTTAAAGAACGCACTACTAGACTACTGCGAAAGTCACAATGTTGAAAGTGTTAGGACTTCCGAAGGACTGTTTTTTAGAACGTCAAAGACCAAATATTGGACAAGCGATTGGGAGCGTATGTATGAGTTTATACTAGAACATGACGTGCCCGAACTTCTTGACAAGCGGTTGAACCAGACAAACTTGAAACAGTTTTTGGAGGAGAATCCCGATGTTCTACCCAAGGGTTTGAATGTCGATAACGAGTACGTAATCTCAGTTAGGAAAAAGTAATGGCAGAGCCGTTCGTACCAATCGAAGGTGTGGCAAAGCATTTTGCTGTGTCCATATCTACTATCCGCGCATGGTTGCGGCAGGGTCACATCCCTAGACATACCTACGTTAAAATCGGTAACACCTATCGGTTTAAACTACCCGCCGTAGTTGAGGCTTTAACTGCAGAAGCGTTAACGAAAGAAACCCAGCTAGAATTTGACCTCGACGCTGATCAAGACGTGTAACATATTAGGAGAACGACAAATGGCAGAAGCCTATATAATTCAGGGTATTGAAGCCCTATGGCCCAAAGTGGACCGCACCTATTCGTTTAACTCTAAAATCAAACGTAGTGAACCTTGCGACCCACGGGATCAGAACGCAGCGTACTCTATTGCGTTTCGTATGGACGGGCCGACTGCGAAGGCACTGTTCAAGGCAATGCGAGTTGCCTATGAAGACAATCGTGAAGACGATTGGGACGAGAAACTTACTAACCCGTTTGTCAAAGACGATAACGGTACATACACGCATAAAGCCAACTTAAAAGGCGCGTACAACGGTGAGACTACTACCAAACCGTTAGAGGTAGATAGTCAGGGTACGCCGCTACCTGAAGGGTTCCAACTAACCACAGGCAGTACGGTCAATGTAGCCGTGAACCTTATTCCTTACCGCATGAAACTCGGTAAAGATTGGGAGAGTGGCGTCTCGTTGCGGTTAAAGGCCGTGCAGGTTATTAAGTACATTCCGTTGGAAGTGCGTAATCCGTTTGGTGCGGTAGACGGGGGATTTGTGTTTAAAGATGCAGGCGATAACCCGTTTACAAAGAACGCACCGCCTCCCAAAAGTAATAACGTGTTAGCTGATGCCGATGATGCCGATGATGACGATGATGACGTTATCGAAGAACCTACCAAAAAGACTGCGAAAAAATCAAGCAGCGTTGGTAGCAAGGACAGCGGAGACTTGGACACAATCGTAGACAACTGGGACGATTAACGATCCTGCGCCACGGTTATTAAGTTAGCCGTGGCTTACTTTTATTGAGTGGTGACAATGAAAACTAAGAAATTTTTAGACCTAGTATTAGGTCACGAAGGGAACTATTGCGTATTCGCAGTCAATGCAGACACAGACAAACGGAAACAGAAATTCTACACGTCCGTTGACCATGTGATAGACGCAGCGAGGGACTTGGACAGTAACGGCTATGACGCTTACTTCAGTCTTGCTACGTTAGCAGAGGCAGGTTCACGCAAAGCAGATAATGTTCATTCGTTGAGGTCGTTCTTTCTTGACCTTGATGTCGGTGAAGGTGACAACAAATTTCCCTCACAGGCTACAGCTATAACTGAACTACAAAAGTTTTGTAAGCAGCATAAGTTGCCAAGACCTACGCTCATAAATTCGGGGCGTGGCGTACATGTATATTGGGTACTGGACGCGCCAGTTAATAAAGATGATTGGTTGACTACAGCATTAAGACTAAAAAAGTTATGTGCAGCTAGTGGTTTCCACGCCGACCCTGCTGTCACGGCTGATCTGGCTAGGGTGTTACGTGTTCCGAGTACGCACAACTACAAGAGTGACCCTCCTGCTCCTGTAACCTTTTTTGGGTTGGAGGAACCGCGAACTGTAGATTACGATACGTTCTCAGAGTTAGTTGGTGGCGAACCGATACCAGTGCCTTCTAAGGTTAAGGCTGGGGCCACGATACTCAAAGATTTGTTGGATCAAGATACCTACGAGAAGCCTGTAGAAGTAAGTGAGGGTGGTAGGAACCCCGCTATGTTGTCTTACATAGGGCATCTACGTTCTAAGGGGCATCTGTCCGAAGCTGATATACGTGACATGGCGCATGGTTTTAATGCCACCACGTTCGACCCCCCGTTAGACAAATCAGAAGTAGATGGGTTAGTAGACCGCTACGCCGCACATGAGGAAGTAGACTTTTACGAGGACGATGATGACGAAGAGGAGGATGTAGAGGCTACCTATAAACACGTTATACCTACATTCCCCAAACCGTATTTTCGTGGGCACAACGGCGGGGTGTTTATACGTACAAACAACAGTGACGGGGAGCCTGACGAGGAATGTATATACCACTACGATTTCTATGTGACTAGGCGACTACATGACGTGTTGTTGGGTGAGGTTGTGGCGTTTGCCCTCCACCTACCGCGTGACGGTGTTCGTGAGTTTACAATCCCGTTGACTGCGATAACTTCAAAAGAAGAATTTCGTAAGCATATGGCTATGCAAGGTATAACTTCATTTGGAAAGGACGTGGATAGGCTCATGGCATACACGGCAGCATGGATTAACGAGTTACAGCGTACTACCGCCGCAAGCGAGGCACACCAACAATTCGGGTGGGCTGATAAAGATATGAAATCCTTTGTGTTAGGTGATCAATTAGTCTCAGGGCAGGATGTGGAATATAACCCACCATCAGGTAAGACCGCAGGGCTGATTGACTTTTTTAAACCCGAAGGCTCCCGCGACAAACAACTTGAGAATTTAGACTTCTTTAATCGCAGTGGATTGGAGTTACAGCAGTTTGTCGTGTGTATGGGTTTTGGTTCTATCTTGATGCCGTTGACAGGGTTGAACAGTTTTGGTGTGCATCTGTACGGTGGTACGGGTGTAGGTAAGACCACGGCCATGTATTGTAACACAGGTGTATGGGGCGACCCTCACGGACTGACATTGGGGCAACGAGATACGCCGAACTCGCGTATGAACCGTGGCGAGGTTATGTGTAACCTGCCGTTAAACTCTGACGAGATGACAAACATGAAGGGCGGCGATGTATCTGACTACTCTTACCAATTAGCCGAGGGTAAGCAGAAGAACCGTATGGCAGGTGGCGGAAACATAGAACGTATTAGGGGTAAGCCTTGGCAGCTTATGGCGCTGTCTACAGGTAATATGAGTTTCTACGAGGAAATGCAGCGCGTAAAAGATGACCCTAAAGCTGAGATGCAACGGGTGTTAGAAATACGGGTCGATAAAAACATAAAGGCAGTCTTAGACAAGAGTAAGACGGACGAGTTGTTTAACGCCACCAAGCAAAACTACGGGCATATTTCAGTCGAGTTTATACAGTACGTTATAAGAAACAAAGACGCCTTGGAGAGTTTGTACCGTAAGATTAAGACCAAACTAGATCGTAGGGCAGGGCTACAAGCCGAGAACCGTTTCTGGTCTGCAGGATGTTCCGCTACAATCTTGGGGGCATTGGCGGCAAAACAGATGGGTATTATACAATACGACACAGATGTATTGTTTGATTGGGTTGTGCGGGAACTACAGAAAGTCAAAGCATATGTCGATGATAGTGGTGCGTCCGTTCAACAATTAGTTACAGAGTTTGCCACAGAGAATTGGACTAACATCCTCAAGATTAAAAGCACTCAGGATAAACGCGGTGAAGGTGTTGACGGAGTAGTACCGCTAGTCATACCCGAACAGAACCCACGTAATATGTTTGTAGCTAGGTTGGAGACAGACACTAATATGTTTTATATGGTGCCCAAGGCGTTCAAGAAACATCTGAATGATCGCCATATAAACTATAACTCTACGGTTGAGGAACTGGTAAAACAGATGGGTGCCAAGAAGATACAGGTACGGCTGACTAAAGGCACTAATTTTAACCTGCCGCCGATCCGTGTGATTGCTGTAAAACTGGATGGGTTGAGTAGTGTACCAGAAGACGCAGACGATTTATGACCTTAACCCTGACGGGATAAAGATTGTTGTAGCATGGGAACCTATGGTTGTAGGAGCGTCTGTCTTTATACCATGTGTAAACACGTTACGTGCTGCCTACCAAATAAGAAAAATTGCAGAGTTAAAGTCATGGCGTATGATTACGCGAGTGCGAATAGAGGCTGGAATGTTTGGGGTTCGCACATGGCGAAAGATGTGATAACACAGGGGTGGCAGACTTCATTGCCGTTCTCCCTCAACTCCCCCGCCTCACAGCGGGGGTTTTTTCGTTAATCAAACAAACCGTCACCATACTCACGATTACTGGATAACATAAACGGTGTGTACTCAATGCCACCTAACATCTTTTTGGTGCGATCCTCGTACGATTTACGTGACCTATCAATAGTCTCTTTAAGTATGACTTTACGCCCCCGCGCTGCAGTAGGTAAGTCGCGGTTGTATTTTACAATCTCTTTATATGCCGCAAGGTATCCTCGGGCATCGTTTTGTGAGGCCGCAAAGTTTAATTTACGTAGTAACTTAGTGCGTGTTTCTTTTAGATGATCGTCTTTACCACGGTTGTTTCTGTTTATGCGGTGTTGGTCGGATATAACCGTAGGCTGCGCCCCGCCAAATTGCATTATCGTCTGGAACAAACCTATATCCTCGCTGATAGCGTCACCACGACGAGTTAGTGCTCCTTCGGTTGCGTACCTTCCACCCTTCATCACGTTACGTACAGCGGCTGGCATTACCGCTTCCGTGCCTCGGACAAATTCACCTTCGTTAAACAGCCCGATACCTCGCTCCATACTCAAAGTTATACCAACAATGGGGCCACCCAACTGTTCAGCCAACGTCCAAAGCTGCGATTGATCCTTGTCAATAAACGGTGGGCGGTACAACAGGCTGTTCATTTCAATCCGACTAGCCATATCAGACCCTAGCGCGGCGTTCACCAATCCTCGGCTAAGTGTCGTGCCAAGACTTTTGTCCAGTACCGCGTCAAAGTTGTCCTCATCATCGTCACTATACATATCGTACATCATGCCCAATGCACCCATCAGGGGCATACCTGCCACACCCGCAAACGCAGCAGAAGATACCATAAACCTACCCAACTGTCCTCGGGCTATGGCACGATCTTGTTTCTCTGCATCTGTAGTTGCGCCTTTAAAGGCGTCATTAGTCATTTCAATCATCATGGCGTACTTGCTGATGGCAAACCGCTTGAACAACATAAACACGTTACCAATGCCAGATTGTGCAATAACAGGACGCCCTGCAGATGCAGTAGCACCCAGCGTTGTCTCTGTCTCGTTAACGGCTTCAAGTGCAGCAGCGCGTTGCTTCTCACTGTCTGACATATTACGTTCTGCAGGTTTGGGGTTGTTACGTAAACGGTCTAATTCTAGTTCGTAGGTAGCTGTCATAAGGACTTCACGACTATAACGCTCGGAGTGGTGGAACAACCAGCTAGTATACGCGTTCAACATCTCAAGACGATCTTTGCCCCGTGTTACGTCCATGTGTTCTTGGTTTAGCGACTGACTAAACTGCGCGTTTTCGCTACCAACTTCCGCTAACATTTCCAAGTCTAACAGTTTCTTTTGTTGTGCCTTCGTCATACCTGCTTTTTTTAATTCAGCGTCCGACATGTTACGAATCGCGTCAAAATTATAGTTGACCACAGAGAACCCAGCCATGCCGCCGTTAATTTTACGTTTTTCGGGTATGGCATTACCCGCGCTGTCAACTTCACTACCATATGTCTCTATAAGCCGTTCTTTGGGGCTATTTTTTAGAACGCTTGCAGCCCTACCCAACGCTTTGATGGCCGCTTTGTCTCCATACTTACCCATCAATCTTGGTGCGCCAGACATAGGGACATCGAATATGGCCGTAGCTGCAGAAGATAGGTTAAAGCCCATAGTCCACGCATATCCCAACGATGTGGCTGTCTGTGACCAACGTGCCACGTTAGGGCTTTGTGCAAAGTTAGCAATATCAAACAAGGTATTTTTGTAGTCAGCGGTTGTCTCGTCTATTGCCTTACCTTCGTACGCCTTGTTAACGCCAGTTTTCCATTTTTGTATTTTAGACCCGTACTGCATCTGTATGATCTGGCGGTTATAGTCACGACCTTTACTTTGCACAGTATCAAGCAAGTCAAACGCCTCTTGCGCCATACCTGTAGGTGTAATGTCTCCTAAGAACCCTCGCACGTCACCACGTTTACGGAACGATTGCATGAATGATCGTTCGGGCATAGAATCTAGGACCAACTCTATAACGCCGTTATACGTTTCTTTTGGCACACCCGCTTTGTCTAACTGTGTTAACAAGTTATATACAAACGAGTTTTTAGGGGCTTGATCAAAATTATAATTAGCCCCCCGTACGCCTTCTACGGTCTTACTTGTTCGGATTATTTCAGCCTGTACGGGAGTTAGTTTACCATCGGCCAAAAGTTTAGCGTTGTACTCAGTCAAGTTCTTTTTTGCGCGTTCCCTTGCAGATACACCCACAAAATACTCTGTGTAAAACTCAGGTAATCCTGATCTAGGGTCTATAGTCACATACTCAAGTCTGTAGTTACCGTCACGTCCTAGTGGAGCGAATGGTTTGATAGCGCCACGTTCCGCTTCCAACAATTCAGCTAATCGTTTGGATGCAGCCAGACGTCCTGCATCGTCGGGTATGCTTGCTGCTATGGCTTCGTCAACTGCGGCCTGTGCGTCCGTCAGACGGGATTCAAACATATTGGTGATAGTGCGATACAGCTTCTGCCCATTTTGATTCATGCTTAGATACTGGGCACGGAGTTCGTCATGTATTTTCTTAGCCTCAACAGGGCTTAACTGCTTGGCTTTATCTTTTTTGACACTGTAGGCTTTTTTGAAGTTTGGTTCGCGAGGGTCAATTCTGTAGTATGATGCGTTAGGTATAAGGTAAGACAGTGTGGCAAAATCTTTAACCGCCTTGGGAGTTTTGTCTTTTTTCATCTGCCTTATGTCTTCGACCAAGGGGCGTAGCTTGTCGTTGGCCTCACGTAACGCGTTACTCATACCATTTACAATAGTGTTAAGTTCGGGGGCTTCCGCAATCTTAGACCTTGCTAGTTTACCCAACACATTTACAGGCATAAATTTAAGGAACACTTTACGTGCAGTTCTAGGTATATCTCCTATCGCGTCACGGACAGCGTCAATGTATTTATCGTCAACTTTTATCGTGCTTGTTGCGAGGTTGTTAATTATCGCTTTTGATCCTGCAACAGTTTGAGACATTACGTACATCTTACTAGCGTTGCGTCCTTCAAGTGTAGGAGACATGAGGGCTTGTACTAAGTTGTCAACGGCATCAAAGGTAGATTGTTCCGGCACTGTAGGGCGTCCGAGCAATGTCCTAATATAATTAGCAATAGACCGAGCCATTTGATAGAACGGGTTGCGTCCGTTGACCGTAGTTATTTTCATCTGTGTGGAGAAGTCAGGGTTAGCCAAAGTTTCAGCTACAAACTCATCTAAGTTTGTGACCGCATATTCGCCCGTTGCCAATTCCTGCGCTTTCACACCCTCAAATATTTTAGTCAGTTGTTTTGTAAGTGGATGTGACTTGTTTGCTATTGTAGCAGACGTGACTGCGTGTATTGTCTCATGCAACAAGGTGTGCGCGTTGATACCAGATGTTTTGTTTAGCGTAATGGTGTTAGTCTTAGGATCAAAATAGCCAGCAACAGGAACCCCATCAGGAGTTTTTAAATTTTCCTTAACTATAAGTTTGGTAGAATTAGCAGGGTCATAAGACATGTTATACACTTGGCTGGCGTCAAACGCCACGTATTCCATAGCGTCTTCGTTCATTACACCATCATAACCTTTATCTTTAAGTTCTGCGATACGCTCCTTTGATAAAATCATGGATGCTGCACGTTTATCACGTTGCGCTTTACGTACTTCTTTTTCGGTCTTACGCCCTAAAGCTACGTCAATACGATCTAACAGAGATTGTTTATCTGTTCCCTTAATTATAAGTGGGTTACGTATGTCCAACCTAACTTCATAGACACGTCCGTCACCCGTAGCCCCATCAGACTTGCGACTAGCTACGTAATCTTGCGCCAAACCCCTGTTGGGACTGAAATAAAGTCCCTGCGTGTAATCGCCAGACTTAAACTCTACTATGTCTGTCTTAGGGCTACCGTGATACACAACGCCCTTAACCTTAGAATTTTTTGTTGCTGCCTTGATTTCGGCTAACCGCTTTGCGGTTATAATATTTTTCCCTAATTTAGTAGCCAAACGCTGCACTAAAGGTGACGGAGAAGTAAGTCCTAATGCACTTAGCGCACCACTCAAATCTCCTTTAAGTAACATAGTTTTTACTACGGGTCGTAGAGGTGTGTCTATTGTAGCCTCGGCAAGTAATGGCTTTTTAGCGTCTTTTGCTAAATCTGCTTCACGTATTGTTAACGCTTCGGGCGATAAATTTGCAGCTGCTTCTGCTACCTTATCTGATTTAAGGTATTGTCTTTGTGCTGCCCTAGCTGCACTTTCATTTTGTATAAGTTGGTTGACGTGTTTAACAAACGTAGAAGACATACCTGCATCTTTAGTCATCCAATCCGTAACAAGACGCGCAGATTTTTCTGTCATAGCAGGCATACTTTTAGATTTATCATCTAAATAAAATTGTTCTTGTGCTGTAGTTTCTGTATAGTCTTCGTTTCTACGAGATCGTGATACTTGCATACCTACATCATAAGTAAGCGCGTCTATTGCTCCAGTAAATGTAGGAAACGAATCAAAATATTTTCTTGCTGCGTTTGTAAGTTTGCCAGTTTTACGCTTGTCATTTAATAATTTTAATATTTTATTTTTGTCTGATGCAGTCATAGGTGCATTAGGAGCATTTGATTCAGTGTCAGCCTTACCAATATCTTGAATAGCTTTAGGTTGGGCTTCAAACCTAGCCTTGTGTGCAGCATCAGCTTCTTTAGAGCTAACAGTTTCAGCACGACCTTTTTTTGCAGATGTAGCATTTTGATCTGCAAACTGTTGACTAGATGTTTTTCTTCGGGGTTTAGGCGCAAACCGTTCTTTTGTATCTGCTGATATTTTTCTATCAGTTGTTTTAGACCGTGCTACACCGGGAATTACTTGTCCTGCTGCCCCTGTTGTTTTTCCACCTACAGCATCACGATTAAACTCAGCGGGTTTTTTATCTTTTGCGTCTGTCTTTAATGTATCGTCGCCTTCGCCTGCTCTACGACGAGACTTGCCAACCCCTCGGCGAGCGCGTCCCACTCCTTCTCCGTCAGGTGACTTAACTCCATCGGCACTTGCAGCGGCTCCGGTTTGCCCGACACCCTCACGCTGTTGTCCAGCATCTGCATCGCTAATTCCACTTGTTCCCGTGTCAGGTGACTGAGTGCCTGCATTTTGTGGTCCTTTTCCTAGATTAGAAAACGCATTTAAATCTACATCAGGTTGCGCTGGTGCAACGTCAGGATCAAGTTTAGGTTTAGGTTCACGAACGCCCTGCCGTAAATTTTCTCGAAATGATAATTGTTCTGGCCTCTCACGATCTGCGACTCTTCGTTCAGGCTCAGTAACCCGCGCCTGCATATCCCGCAGACCTAACTCGGTGTCTACGTCTATGTTTTCTTGTTTTTGTCGCGCTTGTTCTGTAGCTTTACGTACGTTTGCGCCTGTCTCTTGTGCTTCAAGTGCAGCAATACGATCAACTAAGTCTACCTCGGGATTAGCTGCCCTACCTGAATCTATTGGTCCTAACATCTCAGACACAGCTTCAGGCGCAGGTGCAGGTTTGCCGTACTTACGTTCGTCTTGTTCGCGTTCCATTGCAAACAAATCCGGTTGCTCAAAGGCTTCTACATCACCACGTTCTGCAGCGGCTAGTCCTTGACGTTCACGTGCCCTAGCCTGCGCGGTTTGTTCTTCTACAGCTATGCTTGCTGTTCGACCTGATCTTCCTGCGTCAGGAGAAAGACTATCACGTTTTTGACTTGCAATAACATCAGGAGGTATATTGCCGTCTCTTGGCGGAACAAGATCACGTTGAACGTCACCTACAGCACGGTTATCTTGCGCACCTGTACCTGTTAGTCCTAATGCAGGTTCGTACCGTGCATCTTTTAAGGCGTCAGCAGCCTCTTTTGGTGTGAGGGTAGTCTCTATGTCTTTACGCGTTTTAGGCGTTATCATACCGTCGTTTTGTAATTCAGCCTTGGCTTGTTCTATTACTGCAGCTTTGTTTTTATTTGCTGCGGTTAGACTAGCTATTCCTTCAGAAGTACGGGCCGTCCGTTGATCTCGTGTAGTAGGTACACCCGTTGCAGCTTCGTTTCTTAACCCAAGATCGTCTGGACCTGTAAGCAACTTTTGTTGCATACGATCTACAAGATCAGGTTCACTGTCTGGTTCGGGACCAAAATCAAATTCTGTTTGACGCGGATCAGGTTCTGGAGCAACGCCTTCACGTTGAGGTGCCTGACCTAAATCAACCTCATCCGCAAACATCTCACCTTGTTCGCCTTCAAAATTAGTGCGAAGTCCGGGCCGTGGGGCAGCGCCAATACCGCCTTGTAAGTCCATTTCAAGCTGCGTAGGCTCTGCCGTCTCTGTAGCAGGTCCAGTTTTGCGACTGTTTGTAAACGCATCAACAAGGAACTGAATAGCCGCACCTGCACCACCACCTAACGCAGCAGACTCTCCTGATCCTTCTAAAATGTCTCGTGTTGGATTGTATCCACGTTCGGCAAGGTTTTGAATAATCTCAGCAGTAGCTTCTTGTGCGCCTTCTGCGCCACCTGTTACAGCAGCATTTTGAATACGTTGTCCTATGGTTTCAACTTCTTCAGGACCAAGTTTGTCCATAAGTTTGTTAATTACAGGAACATCTACCGACTTCATAAATCTGCCAAGAGGTGCAACCTCTAACAAACCAAAAGGTGCGGCTTTGCGAATAGCAGTATTACGTTGTTCTTCTGTAGCGCCTGCGGCACGGGCACGTTCACTAGCTTCACCAGCGGCTGTACCTACACCAAGTAACGCGCCTGCGCCTGTAGCTACGGCTGCAGCGGGAGCAGCAACGGGTAATGCAGCTATACCTGCGGCTACACCAGCAATCGGTGCAGCAAACCCCGCAATAGAACCAAATGTTTGACCAATCTTGTATGACAAGTCATCAGTGTCGCCACCGCTAGGTTTTATTGCATCTGCAATACCTTGTATTTTATCACGAGCAACAACTTCAGCTTGTTCATCTAGTAACGTAGCTGCACCTAACGCAGCCATTTCGCCTGTACCAACAAATCCTGAACCAAAACCTTTGGCTAGGTCTGCAAACATTCCTGTTTCACCTACCCCTCCTTCGTAGGTGATTCCGTCTAATGCTGCATTAAATTCACGGTCTCGCTCTTCTTTACGAGTTTGATACTTACTATCTCGTGCTTCACGGCGTTGTTGTTTTACTAATTTTAATAGTTCTTCATTTGTAGCACCGCTAGGAGCGTCTACACTAAGTTGCGAACCATCGGACAGATCAAGTGCGTACGTAACCATATAGTAAACTCTCGCAGATTAGGGTGTTGTAGTAGTATTAGTTATTTCTAAATCACTATCTAAGTCTAAAAGACTCTCTGTAACTTGTCGGGCCATAGTCTCTCGACTTAACAAACCTCTATCATTCATAGCTTTGTTAACCTTAATGTTAATTACAGCCTCTTCTTGTCTTATTTTTTTGTTAATTTCTGTTTCTTTTTCTGGACTAATATCCCGATCAGCTAATTCTAATTTAAGTCCGACCAATAATTGATTATTTTCAGTTTCGCTAGTATACAAATCCGACCTAGTTTTATCAACATCAGCTTGCACAGCTAAAGCGGCTTGAAGTCTAGTTCGATCATCGTAACTTTGATTTTTTGCTTTATCTATTTCACGTTGCACTTTTTTATCTGCCGCGTCTAACAAAGTTTTTTCGCGATTTGTAAGACGGTCTGCATCTGCAGTAGCCTGTTGCATTTGTGCTTTAGATAGTTCTGTAACGTTATTGCGAACATTGTTTTCGTTAGATTGTGCATCAGCAGCAAACTGTTTGGCTAAGTTTAAACCCATTTCAGAAAACACGGCATCTGCGCCAACAATTTCTTTTTGTTTATTAAACTTATCCATTAGACGATCACGACCATTGGACCTAGATATACGTTCTTCGTTGCTCATAGCAGCCATCCCGCCGCGCATAGCCGCACCTAGTGAACCTGTACCGCCCATACCTACCAAGAACGATTGGACTTCTCTACTAGCCTGTTCTTCGGGAGTTCGATAAGTTTCTGCATCGTATTTATCTAATGCAGCAAGACGATCTTCCATACTAGCAATGTTACTATCACGATTAGAATTTGCATCGGCTTGTGCAAAACCTGCTTGCACAGCTTCATCTACATTTGTTCTGTTCTCGGTAGTAATATTAGGCAGTTCAACAGCACCTGCAGTTTGTGGCGTAGCGTCTAATCCACCAAGTCCTTGATCTGCGGGGTCAGGAACAACATCTTTAGTTACTGCAGGAGCAGGAGTTGGACTAGGAGGAACAGGAGAAGTAGGGCTAGGAGGAGCTACAGGCATTGGACCTGTTTGTTCCGCAGGTGCGGTAGGTGCAGGAGGTGTGCCTGAAGGAAGCATACTACCTACTTGTGCAGGACTTAAAACAGACTGAATACCTGCTAAATCGCTAAGATTTGTACCCGCACGTTCTTCCAACGCTTTTGTCACTCCCATGTAAGGAATACGTTCTGCAGGAGGTTGTGTAGGGTCAGACAAACCAAGGGCTTGCCCCACTCTAGTTTCAGCTAAGTAATTACCAGCGTTCTGCGCAAAAGTGGCTGGAGCTGATAAAACGTCTGCTGCCATTGCAGCGGGAATAGCGGCAGTATTACCTGTAGAGGCTAGTCTATTACGATCATTAATTAACTGCACAATTTTTTGTTGTTGAGTTGCATCCATTGCGTCAAATTGTTGTTTAGTTATGCCAAGGTCTTCAATCCGTGCTAATGCTCGACCACCGTAACCAAGTTCTTTATTAGTTTTATCTGGCGTTAACATTCCCTTAAGAACACTTTTACCTTCAGCAAAACCAACAATACCGCCTTGCGCCATCATTTTAGGGCCACCTGCTTGTGCAGCCTGTGCCATACGTGCGCCAGCTAATCCTTGAGCCTGTGGGGGCATAGGACGGCGCTGTGGTTGTTGTGGTGGCCGTGGTGTACCT
>Ga0114916_1000494_pt1 | contig 26412 bp, 22 predicted proteins | sample MalvirAntarct_66_FD_83501 | JGI IMG/M metagenome (GOLD analysis project Ga0114916, IMG submission 83501) | Marine viral communities from the Global Malaspina Expedition - Malaspina viral metaG Antarct_66 | ecosystem: Environmental > Aquatic > Marine > Oceanic | place: West Anvers Island... | reverse complement strand
GCCCTGTGCCTCGGCCTCGTAGGTGAGTACGAGGCGATGCCGCAGCACGTCGGGAGCGATCGCCTTGATGTCCTCGGGCGTCACGTAGTCGCGCCCGGCGATGAACGCGTAGGCCTGCGCCGCACGCGCGAGGAAGACGCCCGCGCGAGGCGACCCGCCGAACTCAATGAACGGCACCAGGTGTTCCATGCGATAGCGCTGCGGTTCACGACTCGCCTCGACCAGTCGCACGACGTACTCGCGCAGCCGGTCGTTCAGGTCGACCCGCCTCACTGCTTCGCGGAGCCGCGTGATCTCGTCGATGGAGATCACCGGCATCGAGTTCACCTCGTCGCCGTCGAGGGCCTGTCCGAGGATCGCGCGCTCCTCGTCGCGTTCGGGGTAGCCGACCACGATCTTCATCATGAAGCGGTCGAGCTGCGCCTCGGGCAGCGGGTAGGTGCCCTCCTGCTCGATGGGGTTCTGCGTCGCGAGTACGAGGAAGGGACTCGGCAGCGCGAGCGTTTCGCCGCCGATCGAGACGGTGCGCTCCTGCATCGCCTCGAGCAGCGCGGACTGCACCTTGGCCGGCGCGCGGTTGATCTCGTCGGCGAGGACGATGTTGGCGAACACCGGGCCGCGCCGCACGTGGAAGTCACCGTCCTGCGGGTTGAAGACCAGCGTGCCCGTGACATCGGCCGGCAGCAGGTCCGGCGTGAACTGGATGCGCGCGAAGGAACACTCGAGGGCTCGTGCGAGCGTCGAGACGGTGAGCGTCTTGGCCAGGCCGGGGACGCCCTCGATCAGCGCGTGGTTGTTCGTGAGCAGCGCGATGAGCAGCCGGTCGACGAGCGCGTGCTGTCCCACGATGACGCGCGCGACCTCGGCGCGGATCGCGTCCACCTCGCGGTGCTGTTGGACGGCCGGACGCCCCGCGGGCGACGCAGCGTCGAGGGGTTGAGGGGACTCAGCGGCCTGAGCCATAGGCGTGTACCTCGAGTCTCGGTGGGTGATTCGAGTGTACCGGAGTGAGGTAGCGCTCGTTGTCAGGCAGAGCGAAACGCCGGCGACGAGGAGTCGGTCGGTCCGATGCGCGAACCGCCTACTGTGCGGACGGATCGACTGGCAACGAGGTGACGTCTGTGACGGGACTGGCAGCGCTCGACTCGGCAGGGGCCGCTGTCGCCTCAACTGGGATCTCCACTGCTGGAGTCTCGGATTGGGATCGGGTATCGGATCCGTCCCCTCCGCCACCCACATCTTCGATCTCGTCCAGTGTTGAGCTGTCGTTCGCTGGGACCGGATCCCCAAAGAGGAGGGGCGGGAGGCTAGCTAGGCCGCGAATCTCGACCTCGCATTCGTAGAAGCGAGTTCGGCTGTTGGCGACGCAGACGTCGTAGCCCGGCCCCCCGTACAGTCGGTCGTTCGACCCCACGCCGGCGACGAGGCAATCGTCACCCTCACCGCCCTCAAGTCGATCGTTCTTGTCTGATCCGAGAAGGAGATCATTCGCGGGAGTACCACGCAGCACGCCTCCTCCAGACTGGCCGAGCACCACGGAGAGATCCATTCCTCGACAAGCTCCGGGGGCGAATGCCTCGGAGTTCGACTGGACATAGCTCACACCAGCGCGGGACTCAACGACCGAGTTCGCGGCCGTTGAACCCTGCACCAGGCTGAGGCCGAGCAAGAGCAGCCCAGCCCAGCCGAGCGCCAACCAGGGTCTAGGCCGAAGGCGCATAGGCCTGGAACCTCTCCTCCGAGGTCACCCTCGAAAGGCGGTGCCGGTAGATTGCATTGGGAAGGTCGAGGACGTAGAGCTCCACCTGGTCGCCAGCCTCAACGCAGATGAGGGGCAGCATCCAACCTTCCGCAAGCGCCAGCAGATCGTCGAGTTCGACAACCTCCACGTAGTCACGAGCGTGGGGATCGACCGGGGCTGTCTGTGCGAACGTGAATCGCGGTCCGTAGCGTGCCCGGATCATGAACCACTCGCCCAGTCGTCGGGCCCTGGAGCGTAAGAAGACGATGGTTCCGAAGAGGGCTAATCCAGCAACTGCCAACCCTCCGGCCGACACGCGAAGCGTCTGGATCGTGACCGACCCTCCGAGGATGTCGACTCGGCGCTCATCGCGTACTGGGTAGGTGCGCGCGCGTGTCTCGGTCTGGGCAAAGAGGTGGCCTACCGGGTCAATACCCCTCGCGAGGGTGTCCGCATCGACGGCGCCGGCGGCCTGTTCCACTCGAACCACTCGAGGCACGTCCAACCGATACATCACGAACGTGTGGTACCGATCCTCGACCGCGTTGCCGCCGGCATCTGTCGCTTGTAATTCCACCTCTGCGGCGAGGACTGCCCGGAAGATGCCCCCGGATAGCCCGGTTGCACGCTGCAGATCCTCCATGTCCCACATCGCCTTGGCGAGGTCCGTCTCGCCGATGATCGAGGTTCCGCGGCCGATGAAGTCCTCCCACTCGGTCAGAGGGTACTCCTGCGACCAGCCTGTCGAGTCCTCCCGCAGGACTGCGTACATGCGGATACGTCCGCGCACGTCCTGCAATTCGGGAGCGATGAGCTGGTACTGCAACGTGTTGCTGGTGACGGGTGTGAGACTGGGGAAGATTGGCTGCCCTGTTGTGACGTATCCACTGACGAAGGGATTTTCCGGCTGGTATGCCCCTCCCATCCCGGTGTTTCGCTCGGAGACCTTGGCCGCTTGATATGACCAATTCGCCGAGTGCGCGTACGTCACGCTGGCGGTGCTCGTGTCGCTCGTTGGCTGGTTGAAACTCCAGGCTGCCAACAGCGCACCGACTGCCAGGATGCCGGACGCCATTCCGATGAGCGCGTCAGCGTTCCCTGACACCGAGAATTCCAGCAACCGAGTGCCCAGACGAGGCGCCACCGATCGACCGCGCCGCTTTCCTGCCATCGGTCGGACTCTGGCCGGGGTGAGTGACATTCCAATCAGCGCGAGTGCAAGCCCCGCCGAACCGGCCGTCCCCAACGGTGAACGCAAGGGTTCGATCCAGGCACCGGCCCCAGCGAGACTCCCGACGTGGACACCTCGAATGTCGTCGATCGTTGGACGGTCGAGGTCGACCCAAGAGTTGCTGTCGCCCTTCGTCAGGTAGGCGTCACCGCTCCTCCCGATCACACGATGCAGCACATCCTGACCAGTTGTAGTGCTCCGATAGAGGATGATGTCACCGGTGTCGATGCGCGCGCTCTCGCGGACGAGAACCAGGTCACCCGCGTGGAACCCTGGCTCCATGCTGCTCCCCCGAGTGACCGCGAGCGACATGACTCCGCCGAACTGGGAGGGGCCCAGTATGGTCCACGCGGCAGCTAGGAAAACGAGCACAAGGCTGATGTGGCCGAAGACGCGGGTCGACATGGTCAGTCGCCTGCTATTGCGCGGCGACGACGACCAACTCCACCACGTCCACGAGGGACGCCGGCGGATTGGTCGTTGAGCAGGTCGCCGATGTGCCTGAGAACGCGCACGGGTACCACGTCGTAGCTGCAGCAGACAGTTTGATTTGCACGGTCGAGCCGGCCGGGGGCGCGGAGTCCAATTCGAAGGTGACCGCATCGACGCTGGACGGGTTCGAGGCGTTCAGCGAGTAATGAACGCTGGTTACGTCATATCCGGTAACGCTTGCTTGGCCGATACCCGCCCGGCTGTCTTCAACTTCGTTCCCAGCTGTAGAGGCTGCGAGAGCACCGACCAAGATGGCCCCGGCCACCGTGATGCCGATCGCAATGCCCAGGACGCGGTTGCGGCCTCGTGCGTTGACGAGCATTTGACGTGATATCTGATGTGACATTATCGATCTCTTCCAGCGCCACAGCTCTTGTGACGCTGGAAGAATCGTAGGCAGCTAGCGGAGGCCGATCGAAAGCGAGACGGCCTGCGAGGCCGGGACTAAAGTCCCGGTATTACGGGCGGGTAACGGGTTACCCGCCGACGGCGGCCAGCGCTCCGGTACGGTCGCCTGAGCCCACCTCGTGGGCCGCCGAGGACCCCGAGGATCGGGCGCAGGCGCGCACGATGCCCAAGGCGGCGAGCGCGAGGGGCATGACGACGGTGATCACACCCACGCCGACCAGGCCCACCGCGCAAAGCTCGACACCGGGGGCGACCTGACGGACGACGGTCTAGCGAGGGCGAACCTATCCGGCGTCGGTGGTGGCGTCCTGCTCGGCGGGTAGGAGGCCGGAGCGGACAGCGATGACCGCAGCCTGGGTGCGGTCGGACACCTGGAGCTTCTCCATGATCGCCTGCACGATGTTCTTGATGGTCCCGACTGAATACGAGAGACGCTCCGCGATCTCCGGGTTGGATTGGCCTCGTGCGAGCATGCGCACCACCTCGACCTCGCGCTCGGACAGCGTCTTCACGACCTCCGCAGCCTCGGGTGTGTAGCCGATCCCCGCGAGGACATCCTGCAGCAGCGCCGCCTCAAACACGGACCCGCCATCACGGATGAGCCGGACGCTGTTGGTCAGCGTGTCGCGCGTCATCCCCTTCAGCAGATACCCGGACGCTCCACTGCTGATCGCCCGGCGGAGATAGTCCACGCTGCTAAAGCTCGTCACGATGAACACGCTGATGTGCGGGTAGCGCTCTTTGATCCTCGACGTCGCGGTGAGCCCATCCATGTCGGCCATCCGCACGTCCATGAGCACCACGTCCGGCTCCAGTGCGCCGACTCGTTCGATGGCTGCTGCGCCGCTCGAGGCCTCGCCGACGACGGTGATGCCGGGTTTTCCCAGCATCGCTCGCAAGCCGTCCCGTACCACCGGATGGTCGTCCACGAGGAGCACGCGGATGGGCGCGGCGTCTGTGCCGTCAGTGCTGCCAGCGCGATTGGTGCTCTCGGTACCGTCGCCGGCGGCCGGTGTCTCCGTGGTCACAGTGCCGCTCCGATGGCGCGCAGCGGGCCGGCTGCCGTCGGTGGACAGGGGACGGTTGCACGGATGACAGTGCCGACGCCCGGGGTGCTCTCCACGTCCAGGTGACCGCCCACGATCTGTAGCCGCTCGCTCATGCCGGTCATCCCCAGGTGGACTCCGCCGAGCACGTCCTCGGTTTCGACCGTCGCTCGGGCCGGCTCGAACCCGCGACCGTTGTCGCGCACCAGCAGCCGGACCTCCTCACTCGTCCGGTAGTCTAGCGTGACGGCGACAGAGCCAGCGCCAGCATGCTTGCAGGCGTTTGTTGCCGCTTCCTGCGCCACCCGGAACAGCGCCGTCTCGACGGCATCCCCCAGCTGGCTCGGTCGCCCAAGGACTTGGGCGTGGACAGCGATGCGGTGGGCCTGGGCCAACCGTTCCGCCAGCCCCGCAAGGGCCTCGGGAAGACTCCGGTCGGCGAGTTCGATCGGAAGGAGCGCGGTCGAGACCGACCGCATCTCATCGAGGGCCTCGCGGAGGTAGCGGCGCCCCTCCTCGAGGCGGTGCCTCTGAGCTATGCCCTCCCCGGCGGCGGCCGCCTCCCGGTAGGTCTCCAGGAACATGATGGCCGCGGTTAGCTGCTGTGTGGGTCCGTCATGCAGGTCGGAAGCAATACGCCGGCGCTCTGTCTCAGCGATCTGGAGTGCCTGCTGTGCGAGCCGACGGCGCTCGGAAGTCCGGAGTCGCACGCCCTCCAGGAGTCCCTCGCTCTCGCTCCGTAACTCGTGCTCGCGCGTTACATCCACCACGACGGCGTATGCGGCGTCGAGCTCGGGCATCACGCGTAGATTCACCTGGATGACCAGTCGGCGCCCGGCCCCATCACGCATGACCTCTGTTGTCACCGTTTCGTCCTGGTGCGTCTGAATGAGCGACGCGATCGTCCGGCGGATTCGGTTCGAGACCGCCTCCGGTCCAGAGCGGTCCTGTCGCATTTGCTCGGCGGAGTCGTACCCGAGAAGCTGGACCGCGACCGGGTTCGCCGCGATCAGACGCCCGTCGCTGATCCGCAGACCCACCATGCCGGCCACTGAGTTCTCGAACATGGAGCGGTAGCGGCACTCGAGCTCCTCGAGTTCGGCACGATGGCGCACGCTCTCCTCGATGTCCACGAGGACGCCCTCGACGACACCGCGCTCGCGGTCCAGGCTCAACTCGATCCTTCCCGAGCGAACCTCACCGCTCGCCGTCTGGAACTGCACCGAGCCGCTCGCGCGCCCTGACCGCATTACCTCGGCGTAAACCGCATCCCGCTGCTCCGCATTGAGCCAGACATCTCCGATGTCACTCACCGAAGCTACGAAGTGCTCGACGTCCTGGTAGCCGAGGATGCGTGCCGCAGCCTGGTTCAGGTCGAGCACGCGGCTTGAAGTGTCGACTCGGAACATGCCGGCGCTGGCGTGGTTGAACAGGCGGCGATACGTCTCCCGGTGTTCCGCGAGTCGTGCGGCCAGTTCGACCTCGTGCGTCACGTCCTGGATGGTGGCCCACCCGACGAGGCTCGCGGGCAGCCACCAGGAGTGGACCTGGATCCAACGCGTGCCGCCGTCTGGGCGCCTCACGCGGGTGCGGACCGTCGCGACGTTGCGCTCCCCCAACTCGCGCCTCCAGGAGTCCCAGTCCTCGGTGGCTACTGCACCGCGCATCCCGCCGATCGCGACGAACGCCTCGATGGAGGGCACACCGAGGAGGTCGAGCGCTGCCTGGTTCACACTCGTGGTGACGAACGCTCGCGACGCATGGTCGTAGCGCCACGCCGTGACCGCGGCGCGCGAACCATCGACCAGCGCGCCCAGTGCGATGTCGACCGCGACTGCTTCGGAGTCTGGCGCCGGATCACGCTGGTCGTTCATCGAAGACCTCTTCGGGCAAGGTTCGTGGGACGGTGATCCGGAAGGTACTTCCGGAGACGGGATCGCTTGTGACTGCTAGTTCGCCGTCGACGAGGGCGATCCGTTCTGCCGGCTGCAGGGAGCCCCAGCCCAGCGGGCCGCCCGCGACCGCGAGCGGATAGGCACGTCCCGGATCCGCGATGGTCATCGTCGCCTCGCGCGGATCGGTGAAGTCGATCGTCGCGCGAATCACCGAGGCCGCCGATCGTCGCACTGAGTCAAGGACGATCTCCTGGGCGGTGCGGAAGAGGGCGACCTCCACAGTCCGATCCATCTCCACCCCCGCCCCGAGGACGCTCAGCCGGAATTCTTTGCCGGCCGCATCCAGCGCCTGGCCGAAGGCGGCGCTCATTGCCGTCGGCAAGCCGAGGTCGTCGAGCGCGGCGGGACGCAGATAGCCGAGCAGTTGGCGCACGTTGCCGAGGGCGCCGCGCAGCAACTCGATCGCGGCGTCGAGCGACTGGAGCTCGGACGAGAAGGCCACGCCAGCCGGGACCGGCTGGGTGAGCCGCGGCAGGATCGAGGCAATCTGTCGCGCCGGCCCCTCCTCGATGCGTCGAGCGACCAGCCGGCGCTCGCGCTCGGCAGCTTCCATCAGGTGCGCTGCGGTGGCTTGGTGGCGCTCGGACTGGATCTGCAGTTCAGTCAGCAGTCGCTCGCGTCGGCGCGCGGAGCGGTGCTCGTCCGTCGTGTTGATGGCGACGATGAACACCTGGTCCTGGTCGTCCTGCACCTGCACGCTCGCTGTGACGTGAACCTCGCGCCCGTCGACTCCGTGGAGATCTGCCTCGATCACTCCCGTCTGCTCGCCGTCATCGCGGAGCTCGGCGACCTTCCACAGCAGGTTGCTCAGCGGGTGAAACGGCGGGCGAGCCACCTCCCTCAGTTCGAGGGCAGAACTGAACCCGAGGCAGCGGGCAAAGTGGTCGTTTGCCGCCAGCAACTCGCGCGTCTTCAGGCGGCACACCAGCATCCCCGCGACCGCGTTGTCGAACCCCACCCGGTACTTCTGGATGCTCTCCACGAGTTCGCGGCGTGTCTCCCGCTCGGGTGTGACATCAACAGCGATCCCCTCGATCACTTCGCGGGTGGGATCGCATGTCATCTCAAGGCGAATCCAGGCTGGCGAGCCCGACGCCGAGGTCATCCGCACCACCCGGGAGACGGATCCGCCTTCCCGCAGGAGACGCCCGATCTCCTCACGGTCGTCGGGGTCCTCGAGTAGGGCGCTCACAGAAGGGCGCGCCTCGCGCATCGCGGCGGCAGAGGGGTAACCCAGCAACGCCGCCGCCGACTGGTTCACTTCCAGGACGTTCCCGCCATGGTCGATGCGGTACATGCCGGCGCTGCTGTGCTCGAACAGGTGCTGGTAGGCGTCCGCGCTGACCGCAACTTCGTCCTCGAGCCGCACGAGGTCGTCGACATCCTCGAAGATGGCGGCGCCGAGGTCCTCGGATGGGAACCACCAGACACGCGCATCGAGCCAGCGCAGCATCCCGTCCAGCCGGCGCACCTGTATTCGGCTCGCCCAGAAGCCCTCCTCGATGAGGGTGTCGTGCGCGTCCGACCAGGCAGATCCGAAGGCGTCCGGCAGCACGGTCGTGCCCCGGATCGCCTCCGCAGACGAGCATCCGAGGAGGTCAAGCAGTGCCTGGTTCAGGCTGACGAAGTCGCCGAAGCGGCGGGTGGCCCGGTCGTACCCACGCCAGGTGAACATCGCAGCCGGGCTCGAGTCCACTACTGAGGTCAACAGATCGGGCATGCACCCCTCGCCGTCTCCGGCACACACCGGAGCCGTATCAGCATGTCGCGATGGACGGCCTGCAGACAGATATCAGCTGCCCAAAGTTGCTCGCCGCCCGGGCTGTGATCGCTAGCCGACCGGACAACCCGTCCCAGTCCACCGGTGATTCCGCGAACTGCCAGGAGATGGGCAGCCTTGAGAGGAGGCTGTAGCAGCGGTTCGCGGGGGTAGTAGCGATGGCGATAATGACGATGACGCACCGACCGCCCACCGGCGGGAACCACTGGGAAGACGATGCAGACGGAGCGTCTCCGCACGAAGCGCCGCCACATGTCTTCGGCGTCGGCTCTGGGATTCCGGAACGCCGTCTCCTCCGCCTGCTCCGCTCGGCCGGATGCCCCGTCGAGGTTGGCCGCGCCGGGTCGCCCTCACCGGGATCACCGATGATCTGAACGCGCGCCTTCGCCTGTTGACGCCGGCGCCGACGATGCGTGGAGCCAGGACGTCGGGCTCGAGGAGGCGTGCGCCCGACTGCAGGCGACCCTCCGACGGGTGGGGCGCCGTCGTGTCCCTACTCTCCCGGATGGCCGCCACTCCGTCGCCATCTCGCGGAGCGACGTCAGCGTCGATGGCACGCCGATCCGCCTGGCGCGCCTGCGGCACCATCTGCTGTACGTGCTCGCCGCCGGTCATCCTCAGACCGCGGGACACCAGGAGCTGATCCACAAGGTCTGGGGCTACGACATCGAGGTCGACGCGCAAGGCTTTGTGCAGACACAGGTCTCACGTCTCCGCGGTAACCTGGGCGAGGTGGGCCTGCTGGACCTGGTGAGGACGAACCGCGGCGTCGGCTACGGGATATCGCCGTCCTATTCGCGGATCGACGCTGCATTCCACAGTCCGGTGGATCGCCCCTAGCGTTCCACCGCGCGTGCACCACGAGGCACCCGCACCTCCACGCGGGTGCCCTGGCCTGGTGCCGACTGCACGATCAGGCTCCCGGAGATCAGTTCCGCCCGCTCCCTCATCCCCAACAACCCGAGGTGATGACCGTTCGTGGATCGGAACGTCTCCGCCGTGTCGAATCCCGCGCCGTCGTCCTGCACGACCATTCGCACCTCCGCCGGATCCTCGAAGTCCAGCGTGATCGTCACGTTCGTTCCGCCTGAGTGCTTCCCGGCGTTCGTGGCGGCCTCCTGCGCGACGCGGTACATGACCGTCTCGACCGCCTCGTCGAGGGGGCTCGGCTCACCACGCTCGCCGATGGACACGGACATGCCAAAGGGCTCCACCGCAGTTGTTGCCGCACTTTCGATGGCTGCGATCAATCCAAGATCGTCGAGGATTGCGGGCCGCAAGCGGGCCATGATCCGGCGTGTCTCCTCCAGCGCGGTCTTCAGGTAGCCCGCCCCCTGGCCGAGCGTCTGCCTCGCTCGGTCGATGTCACCCTCCGCCAACTGCTCGTCCGCCAGGTGGAGGAACATGGCCGCCCCGCCCATCAGTTGGGCGGGGCCATCGTGCATCTCGTGCGCTGCCTGCTGCCGTTCTTCTTCCCCGGCACGGAGGAGGCGCTGGACGAGTTGCCGTCGCTCGATCGCCTGTCGCTCAAGCGCCGCGATCAACCGCTCCCGTTCGAGGTCAGCGAGGTGCTGCGCCGTGGTGTCGAGCAGGACGATGTCTGCCGTACCTTCCTCGGCGTGGACGTGGTGGTAGGTCCGCAGGCGGAGTTCGGGGCGCTCGCCCCACAGGGCGTCACACTCGACGGTGCCCGTCGTCGCGCCGCTCGCGATGATGCCCTCGATCGCATCGTGGAACTGCTGCTGAGTCGCAGCATGGTCGGTGCCCCACCGCTGGACCAGGTCTTCCTCGGACGCGTGTCCAAAGATCCGCGCGGCCTCCCGGTTCGCGGAGATCAAGGCGCCGTCGAGACGCGCGGTGACCATGCCGACGACGGCGTTCTCAAACAGACCTCGGTAGTGGCGTTCGCTCTCCTCCAGAGCATGCTGAGCCTCGAACTCGGAGGTCACGTCCATCACGATCGCTTCGGCAAGCCCCTCCGCGAGGTGCAGACCGATCTGCGACCGCGCGTAGCGGAGCGACCCGTCCGGTCGGTGGAGTGCTCGGTACCTCACGAAGCTCGTCGATCCACTGGCCACGGTCTCCCGGAACTCCCGTGCGAGGTCCTCGCGCAGCCCGGGGAAGTCCGTTTCCCACCGATCCCGTAGCTCGGCGACGGACCGGTAGCCCAGGATTTCGGCCAGCCGTTGGTTGGCGTCGACGAAGGACGCATCGGTGATCCGCACGAGGTACATCCCCGTGAGCCCGCCCTCGAACATCGTGCGGAAGCGGCGCTCGCGTGCCTCCAGCGCCAGCCGCGCTAGTCGTTCCTGGTGCACGTCCGCGAGCACGACCTCGATGAGGCGGTCTTCATCGTTCAACGCCAGGTCGAGTCGCACCCATCGCTCTGATCCATCCGGGCGCACAAATGGGAGCTCGCGACCCGAGACAAAGCCGTCGCGGTCGAGCTCCTGGATCAGTGCCTCGCGAGCTGCGTCGTCGGCGAGGACATCCCGCGCGAACAGTCCGCGCGGGAGCAGCTCCGCGACGCTCGCCCGTCCGAGGAGCCTCGCCGCGGCCTCGTTGGCCGTGACAATGCGACCGTCATCACCTGAGATGAGCAGCATTCCGACGTTGGACCGCGCGAACAGCCGCGTGAAGCGGCCAGCCACCGCCGGCGGGATCGGTGCGCCTTCTGATCCGACGCTCGGCGCTGAGATCGCCCAGCCGCGCTCCGAGTTCCCGCGGACGTGGAGGTCAAAGACACGGGTCTCGCCCCCGACGGTAGTGAAGTGGACGATGCCGTCGTACGGCTGGCCGGCTCGCAGGGCCGCGAGGATCTGCGAGCGGTACGGCTCGGCGTACCCGCCCATGCCACTCCCGCGCACGGGGAAGGGGCTCTCGGGCGGCACATCCGCGATGAGGCGCGCCGCGCTGTTCGACAGGTGCACGGGATCGCGCCCGCTGTCCCAGTGCAGCACGCTGACCGGCAGCGACTCCATGAAGTCGTCGAGTTCAGCGGGGCTGAGGTCCCACTTCGGATGCTCGTTGGACATAGGCGACCCCGCCTGCCCCGTCTGGGCACCAGACAAACTGGCAGTGCGCGAAGCATCATGACACGCACAACGGTCCGCCGGGGCGATCGAATCGTCAGGTTTCGGCGCGGGTGTGGGCCTCTTCTGGAAGCGAGGAGCGGGTTACCCGCCGACGGCGGCCAGCGCTCCGGTACGGTCGCCTGATCCCACCTCGTGGGCGCCACCGAGGACCCCGAGGATCGGGCGCAGGCGCGCGACGATGCGCTCGAGCTCGGCGGCGTTCACGGCACCGCGGGCGAAGGCAATCTGCTCGCCGCCGCGCGTCTTCACGCGGAGCTCGACCGGCAGTTCACCCTCGAACTCGTCGAGGATGGCGCAGACCTTTCGGAGGCGGCGGAGGTCGGCGGCTTCGTCGGTAGTCTCTTCCATCTCGACGACGAGGCGTTGCGGGCCGGACTCCTCGACGCGAGGAGCGGCCGGTGGCGGCGCTTCCTCATCGGCATCCCGAGCGACGACGGAGAGGTGCGAGGGGCGTCCGTTCGGAGCCTCCTGGCGCGAGCCGCCGTTGGGGCCTCCACCATTGGGGCCGCCGTTGGGCGAGCCACCGCCCGAGGGGCCTCCCTGGGTCGGCGGAGGAGCGGCGCGGTACGGGGTGGAGGACTCGGCGGCACGCTGCCAGCCTCCACGAGACGCACGGGCCTGGAACCTGTTGGCGTCGAAGTTCACGAGGCGCTCGGCCTCCTGGTCGTACGCGCAGACCTCGAGCACGCCGGCGGAGACGCGGTCGCCGCGGAGGCGGACGTTGGTCTTCACGAGGAGGATGTTGCCCTCGGCGAGGATGCCGCTCTCCTTGAGCTTCTCGTACGCGTCAGACCAGACCATGACCTCGGCCTGGCCGCTGAGGTCCTCGATCGTGACGGCGGCGAAGACCTTGCCCTGCTTCGTCTGCAGGGGACGGATCCCCGCGACGAGCCCCGCGAGGATCGCGTCCTGCCCGCTGAGTTCCGCGCTCACCTCGGCGCACTGGTGCGATGTGTACCGCGAGAGAGTGCGCGCGGCCCGCGAGAACGGGTGCTCCGAGATGTACGTTCCGAGGAGCTCCTTCTCCCATGCCAGCAACTGCGGCTGGGGGATGAGGACGGTGTCGAACTCGAGGGCAGGGAGCGGGGTATTCACCTCGTCGCCGAACATGTCGAACATGCTGGTCTGGCCGGTGTCGCGGAGCTTCTGCTCCTGCTGCGCGAGCGACGACAGTCGGTCGACGCCGGTGACGATGGCGCCCCGGTCGCCGAGTTGGTCGAGGGCGCCCGACTTCGCGAGGGCTTCGATGACGCGCTTGTTGACGTCGTGCGGGTTGATGCGGCGCGCGAAGTCCTCGATGGACTCGAAGTCACCCTTCGCCTCGCGTTCGGCGATGAGCCCTTCGACGCCACCCATGCCGACGTTCTTGATCTGGGCGAGGCCGTAGCGGATCGCCTCGGAGCCATCGGGGGCCACCTCGATGGTGAAGTTCACGCCGCTCCGGTTCACGTCTGGCTGCAGCACGCCGATGCCGAGGCGATTGCACTCCGCGATCGCCTGCGCGATGCGCTCGGAGTTGCCGTTCGCGGCCTGCAGGACGGCCGTCATGTATTCAGCCGAGTAGTGCGCCTTCAGGTATGCGGTCTGGTAGGCGATCGTCCCGTAGCAGACAGCGTGCGCTTTGTTGAACGCGTACCCGGCGAACGGCTCGATGAGGTCGAAGAGCTGGTTGCCGAGGCGTTCCTCGTACCCCTGCGCCACCAGGCCTGCGAGGAAGCGCTCGCGCTCCTCGATCATGACCGAGGCGATCTTCTTCCCCATCGCCTTGCGCATGACGTCGGCCTGCCCGAGGGAGTAGCCGGCGAACTCGCGCGCGATGTGGAGCACCTGCTCCTGGTAGGTGATGACGCCGTACGTCTCGGCGAGGATCGGCTCGAGGTTGGGGTGCAGGTAGTGGGCCTGCATCCGCCCGTGCTTCACGTCAATGAAGCGCGGGATCTGCTCCAGCGGGCCGGGGCGGAACAGCGCGACCATGGCGGAGAGTTCGCGCACGTTCTGCGGCTTGAGCTCCATGACGTACCGGCGCATGCCGGCCGACTCCATCTGGAACACCCCGAACGTATCGCCGTTCCCGAGGATCTCGGCCGTGGCGGCGTCGCCATCCGGGATCTCGAGGAGGTCGACGCGCTCGCCTCGGCGGTCCTCGATCAGGTTGAGCGCCTTTTCGAGGATCGTGAGGTTCGTCAGGCCGAGGTAGTCGACCTTCAACAGGCCGATCTTGTCGATGTCGCCCATCGGGTACTGGGTCGTCGGGACGGCGGTCGCCTCGTCGGCGTCCTTGCTCGTCGCGCGCTGCAGCGGCACCACGTTGGTGAGCGGCTCTGAGGAGATGACCACGCCGGCGGCGTGCGTCGAAGAGTGCCGCGCGACGCCCTCGAGCTTCTGCGCCATGTCGACGAGCTCGCGGACGGCGGGTTCGGACTCGTACGCAGCCTGCAGTTCCGAGGACTGCTTGAGTGCGTCCGCGAGGGTGATGTGGAGGGCGTCCGGCACCATCCGCGCGATGCGGTCGGCGCCGCCAAACTCCATCCCGAGGGCGCGTCCGGCGTCGCGGAGGGCAGCCTTCGCGCCGAGCGTCCCGAAGGTGCAGATCTGCGCGACGCGGTCGCGGCCGTACTTCTCGACGGTGTACTGGATGATCTCCCCGCGGCGATCGTCCGCGAAGTCGAAGTCCACGTCCGGCATCGAGATGCGCTCGGGGTTCAGGAAGCGCTCGAACACGAGGCCGAAGGACAGTGGCTCGATGTCCGTCACATCCAACGTGTAGAGGATGATCGAGGAGGCCGCCGAGCCGCGGACGCCGGTGCGGATGCCCGCCGACTTCGCGAACCGCGCGATGTCCTGCACGATGAGCATGTACTCGTCGAAGCCGGTCTGGGCGACGACGTCCAGCTCGTAGTTGAGCCGGTCGCGGTGCTCGTCCGTCACGTCCGAGTAGCGGCGGTACAGGCCTTCCTCGCACTGCTGTCGGAGGAACTCGCGGGCGGTGACGCCGTCCGGGATGCCCGGGTTCGGCAGCATCGTGCGGCCAAACTGGATGTCGATGTTGACGCGCTCCGCGATTTCCCAGCTGTTGTCGGCAGCCTCGGGGTGGCCGGGGAAGAGCGAGCGCATCTCCTCCTCGCTGCGGAGGTAGAACGTGTCGCCGTCCAGCTTGAAGCGCTTCTCGTCGTGGATCGTGCTGTTCGAGCCGATGCACAGCAGCACCTCGTGCGCCTTGACGTCGTCAGGCTCGGTGTAGTGCGAGTCGTTCGTGAGGACGGTGGGTAGGCCCATCTTCTCGGCGACGTCGAAGATGCGCGGCATCAGCGGCGTGAACTCCGCGATCCCGTGCTCCATCACCTCGAGGTAGTAGCGGTCCTTGAAGACATCGCGGTACCAGCCCGCGACCTCCATCGCCTTCGCCTCGTCGTCCTCGCGGAGAGCGCCCATGAACTCACCGGAGGCGCAGCCGGACAGCACGATGAGGCCCTCGCTGTGGGCCTCCAGCAGTTCCTTGTCCATCCTCGGGCGGTAGTAGAACCCCTCGAGGTGGGCGGCGGAGGAGAGCTTGAGGAGGTTGCGGTAGCCGGTCTCGTTTTCGGCCAGCAACGTGAGGTGGTGGGGGAAGCGCTTTTTCGGGTCCTTGTCGAACCGGGAGTCCGGCGCGACGTACCCCTCCATGCCGATGATCGGCTTCACGCCGTGCTTCTTGGCGGTCTGGTAGAACTCGATCGCCCCGTAGAGGGCGCCGTGGTCCGTGATCGCCAGCGCGTCCTGACCCATCGACTTCGCACGCTGTACCAGCGGCTCGATCTTCGACAGTCCGTCGAGGAGCGAGTACTCCGTGTGCGTGTGGAGGTGGGCGAACATCGGGCGGCTCGACAGGCTAAGAAACGGAGAATTGGTGTAGGTCGCTACGCGAATGGGCGTTCGTGACCGCCGGGAGGGCAACGCTACCACTTCGCCGCCAGCCCTGCCAGCCTGAAACGCCCCGCCGGCCAGCAACTTGGGTCTCAGACAGTTCCGGACAGGCTGGGTGAAGTGGCTGGCTTCCAGCGGCGAGAGGCGTATCGTCCGTCGTTCTTCTCGCTACGGAGTGAGGTTCGGCGATGCGCCCGATCCACCTGGCTGTCCTGGTCGCGATCGCCTCGATCTGGGGCGCATCCTTCATGTTCATCAAGGTCATGGTGGACGAAGTCTCGCCGCTCGCCATCGCATGGCTGCGCCTCGGCGGGGGCGGCATCATCATCACCGGTGTCCTGCTCGCGCTACGCGTGAGGGCGCCCCGCGCCGGACGCTACTGGCTGCACGTCCTCGTCGTCGCCGCGCTCGGGACGGCGATCCCGTTCGTCCTCATCCCGTGGGGGACGCAGCAGATCCCCTCCAACATCGCCGCCGTCCTGAACGGCGCGATGCCGTTCTGGGTGGCGATCCTCTCGACGATGTTCCTCCCCGCCGAGCGCCTTACGACGAACAAGCTCATCGGCGTCGCCCTCGGCTTCGCGGGACTCGCGATCATCATCGGGCCGGACGCCTTCGACCTGCGCTCGGCGAGCACGCAGGGGCAGCTCGCCGTCATCGTCGCGGCGCTCTCGTACGCCGGCGGCGCCGTCTACCTACGGAAGTACCTGCTCGGCACGAGTCCGTGGTTCCTCGCCGGGGCGCAGAACTGGGTGGCATTCCTCATGATCACACCGCTCGTCGTCGGGGCCGGTCAGGTGCCGAACCTCCCCACGCTCGAGGGTGACACGCTGCTCGCTGCTGCTGCTTCCGCGATCCTCGCGCAGGGCGTCGCGATCCCGCTCTACTACTGGCTCATCTCGAACGTCGAGGCGACGCAGGCCTCGTTCGTGACCTACCTCGCTCCTATCGCCGCACAGTTCTGGGGCTGGCTCGTGCTGTCGGAGGTGCCCGGCGCGGTCCTGATCCCCGGCATGGCGCTCGTCATCGGCGGCATGTTCTTCCTGAACCGCCGCTCGAAGGCCCTAGCGCCGGTGCCGGTGTCCGCAGGAGGCGCGGTTCGGGAGGATTTCACGGACTGATCACGGCTCCCAGTTGTTCGCGGGGCAGGGGGCGGTGATCCTGTAGGAGCACTCGCCAGGAGGCTCCCCGTGACCCGTCACCTCGTGCGGCGCTCTGCCGTCGTCCTCATGACCACCGTCGCCGCGGTCGCGCTCGTTGCGTGCGGGAGCGACGACGCGGACGGTGGCTCCGACGGCAGCCCAGCGCCGGCACCGGCCACGGATGGCCTCACCTGGGACGCACGCAGCACGCAGGAGTCGGCCGACGACGCGCCCTTCGTCCCCACGCTTCTCCCGACCAGCGTTGCCGTGGGTGAGAGCCGGATGCTCTTCGCGCTGATCGACCGTGACGCCGGCACGCTGCTCTCCAACGCCATCATCACCGCCCACTACTACCGCCTCGCCGCCGACCCCGAAGTCGAGCCCGAGGTCTCCGAGGAGAGCGAGACGATGGAGGCGCACAAGCGCGTCCTAGACCTCCGCGGCGTCTCCGGCGAAGGCTCGTCCCCAGTCAACGATGCCGACCTCACCACCGTCTTCTCGACGACCCCGTCGTTCGACACGGCCGGCTACTGGGGCGTCGTCTTGGACATCAAGGTGGGTGACGAGACCTACCAGCCTAGGATGAAGTTCTGGGTGCTCGAAGAGACGCCCGAAGTCGGCATCGGGGAGCCCGCCCCGCGCTCGGAGCAACTCACGCTCGCCGACGTCGATGACCCCGCCACCGTCAGCAGCCAGGTCGACCCTATCGAGGACATGCTCGACCAGACCGTTGCAGCCGCCCTCGAGACCGGGAAGCCCGTTGTCGTCGCGTTCGTGACGCCCACATTCTGCCAGACCCGCTTCTGCGGCCCCGTCATGGAGTCTGTGGTGCAGCCGGCATGGGAGCGCTACGGGGATCGCGTGGAGTTCGTCCACATCGAGCCGTACGACCTGCCGAAGGCCCGCCAGGACGCCATCCTCGAACCAGTCCCCGCCGTCCTCGAGTGGGGCATCCGCCAGGAGCCGTTCATCTTCGTCATCGACGAGGAGGGCATCGTGCGCGCCAAGCTCGAGGGCGTCACCGACCTTGAGGAGCTCTCCGCGCTGATCGAGGAAGTCCTGGGCTAACCGAGCTCCGGTTACACCTCGGAGCGGAGGTAGGCCGTCGAGAGGGCGTCGGCGTACTCGTTCCAGAGGGAGCCGTCGTGGGCCTTGATCCAGCGGATGCGCGCCTTCGGCCGTTCGAGGTAGAGCTCGTACGCCTCGCGCACCAGTTCGAGGTTCTTCACCTCGCCGTCGCGTCGCTTCCAGCCGTTCCGCTTCCAGCCGGCCGCCCACTGCGTGAGGGTGTTCACGACGAGCTGGGAGTCCGTATAGACGTCCATCTCCTCATCCGGCCCCAGCATTCGGAGGCCGTGGATCATCGCCGTGAACTCCATGCGGTTGTTCGTGGTGGCGGGGTCCTCGCCGTGCTCGGCCGCGAGGATGCGGCCATCGAGGACGTACACGACGCCCCAGCCACCCGGCCCCGGGTTGCCGGAGCAGGAGCCGTCCGTGAAGACGCCCGACTGAGGCCCGGCGGAGTACTTCTTCAGGATCTCCGCGACCGTGAGTGAGGACGCGCGGCCGCTACCGTTGGAGCGGCGGTAGGAACTGCGGACGGGCGACGGACGGCGGGAGGAATCCCCACCGCCGCCGCTATTCCAGCGAGACACCGTTGTACAACATCACAGGATCGCCCTCGAAGACATCGCTCTCAAGGTTGGCGACCACCACCACCGGTCGGTCGGAGACCACGACGGCGCTGCCGACCCACCCGTCGGGCAGGCCTCGGTTCTCCCACTGGCGGAAGGTCTGCTGGCCGGTCACCGTCTGGGGCGCCGGCGGGAAGAGGCCGTCCGGGAACTGCTTCGAGTAGTAGATCACGTAGACGCGGGCGGTGGACCCGTCGAAGGTCAGGACGCGGAACCAGGAATTCCAGCCGCGGTTCCCGCCGAACGGCCCGTAGTTCTTGTTCACCACCGGCAGCACCACCTGCGTCGATGCTTCCTCGGCGGTGAACCCGCGGTAGTCGGCGAGCGAACCGTCCGAGGACACGCGCTGCGCCACGACGGCGATACGCTCCACGGACTGCATCCGCACGGTGCCGGAGAACCGATCCGGAAGCGACACGCCGTCCGGGAGGCACGCCGTCGATCCGCTCGACCGCTGGTCGCAGGTGCGGTTCCCGAACACCGTGACGGTGTGCTCCACCTCGAACTCTTCGCCACCGTCGGTGACGCCGTTGTAGAGCAGCGTCACGTCATTCGGGATCGACGGGTCGGCGCTCATGATCCGAAAGCGCGTGCTGAACGAGGACTGCCCCTCCGAGTGGTTGCGATCGACGAGCGGCAGCAGCACGACACGGCTGGTCTCGTCATCGGCGAACGAGCGGTACGTCGACAGGCCCGCCTCGGTGCGGTCGCGCGTGTCAGCGACCACCTGGACGTTCCCACTGCTCGCGCCACCGGACACGGGCCGCGTCCGCACGAGGGCGCTGCCGTCGAAGCCGATGCGGACCGGCATCGAGCTCTCGTCGCGCACCCACGAGGCGCTCGGCGCGAGGTAGAACCCACCGCTCGCACACTGCTGCGACGGCGTCGTGGGATCGACCAGTGCCGGCTGGGACTGCCCGTTGTCGTAGTAGACGATCTGCACGCAGGTCCCGGCCTCGTCGCTCGTGTTCTGCACGACCACCCGCGAGGAGTACCCGACGGAGTTCACCACCCACGGAAGGACGTGCGAGGACGCGCCGGGCCCGAGCCTCAACGCATCACCCGAGATCTGGAACTCCTCATCGGTACGGAGCACGTCGCGCGCCAGCATCGCCACGAACGGCTGGTCGGCGGAGATGAACGCCGAGCCGCGGTAGCCCTCTGGCAGTTCGGTCAGGCTCTGCTGGAAGAACGAGCGACCGAAGCCCGGCGCCAGCGCCTCGCACACGCCGGACTTCGGACACGTGTCGGTCGCGACGTGCGTCCCCTGGTTGTTGAAGAAGTCGATGTCGATGGCGGACGGCTCAGTGCCCACGTTCTGGATGCGGATCCAGGAGTTCTCGTCGCCCAGGCTGAGCGCCTGCGACGCGGCCGGATCGCCGTCCATCGCGAATGCGGCGAGCGCGAACGCCACCAGGACGCCGGCAGCGGCCGCGCGGCGGGACGCCCAGCGCGGCGAGATGTGGGGCATGGTGAGACGCGGCGAGAAACGCAGCACCGCCACAGACCTCTCTCCCCACCGAGGATTGAGGATAGGCATCCGTCACGAACTGTGCGACCGCCTCGATCCTGAATCGGCCCGGTGCTACGCTCCAAAGCCTCGGGCCGCTCGCACGTCCACCACGTTGCGCGGCGGTCGGGGACTTGCTCGGGGTGTAGCTCAGCTTGGCAGAGCGCTTCGTTCGGGACGAAGAGGTCCGCAGTTCAAATCTGCGCACCCCGACCACTCTTTCATTTGTCCGCTTCCCGTCTTCCCCTTGCGCGGCCTCACGATTCGTCAGGTCAGCGCACGCGCGTCCAGCATCGCTGCCTTGACGAGGGCGCCAGCTGTCGAGTGCTCTCTTTCCGTCGCGCGAAGAAGCACACCCGTATCCGTCGTGACAACTCATCACCATCCGCAGCGTAATCATTGCAACCTTGCCACACCCACCGAAACGAGCGAGTTCGGGACGCGCTGCTTTTGTCATCTGGCATACGATCAAGCCATCAACGCGAGCGGGGCCGAAGCGGAGTACGCCCCCTGCTTCGGAAGACGGCGCCGAGGACTCTGCTACGAGTCAGGTGCGGCGAGAACCTAGCGAAAAACCATGGACGGCCACTACATCCTCGTCGTCGACGATGATGCTCCTACTCTGCTACTCATCCGGCACCTGCTGGAGGACGATGGGTTCAGCGTGCAGGGAGCGCGAGACGGCATCGAAGCCATCGAGATCTGGGACCGAGGGCTTCCGGATCTCATGATCACGGACCTCGACATACCGCGACTCGGCGGGGCTGAGCTCGTCAACGAGTTGGAGTCGAGGGGCCTCGGCACATTCCCCGTCATCGTGATCAGCGGCCAGGACGACTTCGCGGAGGTAGCCGATGAGCTCTCGGCGGATGCGATCCGCAAGCCGTTCGACTCTGATCGTCTGCTCAAGATGGTCCGCAGTGTGTCGGCCGCGTAGCGCCGCAGATCACCGCACCCGCCCGCGAGCCGATACGCGCCAATGCAGTTGGCATGCTCCTGAGAGTGGAAGCAGTCCTGGTTCACTCGGTTCGCATGCGCCTTCTGCCACTGTCTGAGGGAGAAGTTCGTCCTCAGCGGCAGGGGATTACATGATTGCACTGCTCTGGCTGATCCTGCTGGTCGTGATGGCTGTCTGGTTGGTCGGCTTCCTGCTCGATGTGGCAGGTGGGCTGATCCACATCCTGCTCATCGTCGCCCTCGTCATCCTCGTCTGGAACCTACTGACGAGCAGACGCGCGAGTTAGTCGCCCGCATCGCTCGACCTGACCTCCCGCTGATCACAGCGGGAGGTTCGCGTCGTACCTGTCCTCAACGCCTGCTTCCCACACGCGCCTCTCGCGTGCCTACCATCCGCTGGTCGAGGGCTCCTCCGACTGTCGAGGTGGCGCCTCGAGGGATGAGGTGAAGCGTGACGAACGAGGCTCAGCCGGGGCAGCCCGGCGCACAGACGGGTGGAATGCAGGGAATCGGGCGAGTTGTCCAGGGGCTCGGGATCGGCGAGAAACTCGCGATCCTCGGAGCGGCCGTCGTGCTCGCTGTCTGGCTGGTGTTCCAGGTGCTGATGACCGAATACAGCATCGGGCATCTGCCGTTCGCGCTGGCCGCGATGACGCTCTTCCTCGGGTACCGCTTCCACATCCAGCACGCGACGGACTGGCCCGTGCCGTACCCCACGCTGCTGATCGTGCTCGCGGGACTCCTCGGGCTGATCGGCGCGCAGGAGCTCGTCCTCGACCTCCGCTACGAGATTTTCGACACCGACGCAACGACGATCATCGGCGCGGTCGCGTTCTGGGCAGCCTCGATCACGGCCGGCGTTGGCGCGCTCCGAATGGCTGGCAAGTAGGGCCCGAGGGCGTCCCGAGCACTACCGCTCGACCTCGAACGGGATGACCTCGGCGTCAGCGCCGCGGAGGATCACCGCGACTCGCCCGTGTGAGCCCGCGAGCAGGCGCGTGACGAGCGCCTCCACCTCCTGCGCCTCGAGCGTCGTCGTCGAGCCCGTAGGTTCGAGGTCAGCGCGCCGCCAGACGCGGACGCGCACACCGGAGCGCTCAAGTGCACTCCGGAGCGACTCAATCTCCGGCACCACTCCGATGAGGACCACTTCTCGTAGCGCAGTGCGTGCTGTGGGCGCCTCGGGCGTTGCTTCCTGGTGCTCACGCAGGACGAGCCAGTAGTAGACCGATGTCGCGCCGGCCGTGAGCAGCATCGCGATGCTCCAGCGAGCGTCTCGGACGACCTCAGCGCCCAGCCCCTCGGCGAGGATCGCATCGAAGAACTCGAACAACAGGATCACGAGGTTCACGAGCGTGACGAGGATCGCGACCCCGAACACGCCGAAGAGGAAGAAGCGCCGGGAGGGTGATGTGACCTCGGCAGCTCCGTCGGTAGCAATCCGCGCCTGCGCACCGAACCAGTACCGCGCCCAGAGCGGCCCGCCGACCGCGAGGAGCGTGATCACAGCGACGAGGTCGTTGCGCCACCACTCCCCGTCGCGGAATGCCTCGCCCGAGGGCGTCACGATCTCGATTACTAGCGCGAACAGGGTAGTGAGGCCGGCGGCCAGCGTCAGCAATCCGGCCGCCGCCACCAGGTAGCGGTAGAGACGCTCTGGCTCCGTGCGCTCCACCGTCGGGTCTGCCTCGCGCACCTCGGAGAGCACGAGGCGGTGGTAGGTCCACGTCGCCACGCCGATGACGAGGAACGGTAGCGCCTGCGGTAGGTCACGGAAGTGGGCGCTCGCCGTCTGCGCGCCCGGATCGCCGATGAACCACTCGAGCACCAGGAACAACACGCCCCCGCCCGCCGACACGGCCATCGCCACGCCCGGCAGGATGCCGAACAGGAAGACGTACACGTCCCACAGCGTCGAGGGATGGTCGCGGCGGACGTCGGCGAACCAGTGCCACCACCACGCCGCGCCGCCCAGGAGCAGCGCGGCCAGCGCGGTGCCATCGATCCAGTCGCCCTGGTCGAGGATCGCGTCTGTCGCCAGCGAGTCGTATGCCCTCAGTGCCGGGACGGAGAGTGCGGAGATCAGCCCTGCGCCGAACACACAGAGGCCGACCACGGCCCCGAAGTAGCGGTACGACCGGTCGAGCAGTCGCGCAGAGTACGCGGTGGCCGGCTGCCGACGCGCGAGGAACTCGTGCAGCGCCCAGACGCCGAGCCACGTGAGCGCCCAACCCCACGCCCCGCCGTCGAACTCGCCGTCCTCGATCACTACCTCGACGGCGTCGACGCCACGCACCAGCACGATCGCGAGGGCGACCGCGCGCGCGAATGCGAAGTAGAGCCATCGGAGCGAACTGCGCGCCTCGACGGCGTGCTGGCCGAGCGAGCGCTGCGCCAGTGCCGCGAACAGCACCCACGAGGGCACCCCGACCACGGTGAAGGCGAGGGCGACCGCGAGCTGAGTGTCGCTGTCGGCGATCACACGGTCGCCGCGCAGAGCCTCGAACGTGCCGCCGAGCAGCATCGAGACGCCGACGCCGGCGAAGATCAGCGAGACGAACGCGAGGCCGTAGAGGAACGCGCGACGGACGCCGCCGATCCCCTCGTCCGGCTCCTCCTCGTCATCGCCGCGCGCGCGCCGCACGAGGAGCACGACCCCCACGATCACGGCGACCGGGATCAGGAGCGTCGACAACAGACTGAAGGCGATCTCCATCAGGCAGCCAGCAATCGGGGCAGTGAGGTCATCGGATGGGCTCGGCGGGGCACCACACGGGCCAAGAGGCCTCGACGAGTCGCCAGCCGCCCTCGACCTGCGTCAGCGGGAACACATGCTCGAAGGTGGACTCGCCGCCGCCGAACACGCTGTCGCCGTAACGCTCCGTCACCTCCACGAAGACGTCCGTCGCCCCGTCTCGCGGTACCACGTCGCCGAGGTGCGCGCGGAAGTCACGAGGGCCGTAGCGCAGCGCGTCGCGAACCGTGGAGACGGAGCAGCGGTCCTGCAGTTCGTCCGAGAAGAGCGCCCACGCCGCCTCGGCGTCGCGGTCCGAGATCGCGCGGAGGTACGCCTGCACGGTTCCCTCGGGCGTGTCGCTCGCGAAGTCCGTCTCGCCGCCAGCCGTCACGGAGACCACGACGGCGACGCCGATCAGCACGCCGACCGCAACGAGGACGCCGAGCAGCCACTGGGTCGATCGAGTCACGCGGACGATCCTCGGCTACTGCGTGCCCGCCTCGGTGGCGGCAGATGCAGGAGGCGCAACTCTACGCCGTCCTTATCGTTGCCGCCCTACCGCGAGGTAGGTGATGGGGCCGATGAAGTTCACGAACAGGACCGGGAACCACAGCTTCTTCCGCCCTCGGATCTCGTCGTCCGGACGGCGGAACCAGTCCTGGAGTGCGAACAGCATCAGCGCGAACTGCACCATCCCAGCGAGGCCCACGCCCCGCTTCTGCTTCTTCGACAGGTCACCCCACCCTCGACGTTCCATTGCTGACCTCCTCTCGACCCCTGGTATGACTGTACCGGCCCCGCCCGGCGGTACCATGGCTACATGGCCCCATCGTCCGAGGACTACCGACCGATCGTCCTGATCACCCGCGCCGAGGATGTCGTCGGCGAGGACTGGGACGACTACGCCCGCTGCGTGGAGCGCGCAGGTGGTGAGGCCGTCGCGTTCGACTGCCACACGTTCATCGGCGTCGGGGAACTCCCGCCGCACGACGGCATCCTCGTGACCGCCGGCGTCGACGTAGACCCTGCGCGCTACCGACAGGCGCCGCACGAGCGAGTCACGACCGTCGATCCCGACCGCGACAACGTGGAGGGCATCCTCATCGAGCATGCGCTCGCGACGGGACGCCCGCTGTTCTGTATCTGCCGCGGCTTCCAGGTGCTCAACGTCGTACGGGGTGGCTCGCTGTACCAGCACCTCGCGGAGCGCGAGCCGCATCGGGCGCGCCGAGGCGAGGACGGGGTCAGCATCGATTCCGGCTGGCATGAGGTCGTCGTCCGCGGCAGCTCGATCCTCGCCACGATCACGCGTTCCGATGCGCTCTACGTGAACTCCCGGCACCACCAGGCAGTGCTCGCATCGGGCCTCGCGCCGGACGTGCTCGCAACTGGCATCGCAGCGGACGGCGTCATCGAGGCGATCGAGATCCCCGGCCATCCGTTCGCCCTCGGCGTGCAGTGGCACCCGGAGCGGCCGGAGATGACTGACGTGCCCGAGCTGCGTGACGCCTCGACCGCCCTCTTCGAGGGCTTCGTCGCCGCCTGCCATGAGTTCGCCAGCACCACCGGCGCGGCGAGTGCCTGACCCCTCCACCGTCGAGTACCCGCCGCCCGAGGATCCTGCCGGCCCGTTCCTCTATTTCGCCTACGGCTCCAACCTCGACGAGGCGCGGGTGCACATGCACGCCCCATCAGCGCGCCTGATCTCCATCGCCCGGCTCGAGGGGTACCGGCTCGCCTTCAGTCTGGAGTCGAAGCGCTCATGGCTCGGCGGTGTCGGCGACATCGTGGCGTCCGAGGGCGACGAGGCGTGGGGGGCGCTCTGGGTCATCGACGCCGAGCACTCCCGCCCGCTCGACGAGCAGGAGGGCGTCTTCCGTGACCCGCCCGCCTACCGCCGCCTCACCGTCGAGGTCACGACGCCCGCCGGGGACCACGTCCGCTGCCGCTCCTACCAGGTCGTCACGCCCGAGCCGGCCGGCTTCCTACCGTCGCCCGCGTACAAGGAGACGATCCTCCGAGGCGCCCGCGCGATCGGGCTCCCTGAGGCGTATCTCGCCCGCCTCGAAGCCCTCGCCGACAACGGCCGCGAGGGCGGAAGCGCAAGTTAGAGCGCGCCAGCGGGAACCGCAGGACGATCCACGGCGTTCTCTCTCCAATACGGCGCGTTTCGCGCCGCACATTCCTGTGAGATTCGTGCTGTGAGGTCCCCCATGCTCCGACGCCCCTTCATCCTCGTCACCGCCGCCGCGATCCTCGCGTTGGGCGCCGCCTGCACGAGCGAGGACGACCCCACACCGACGCCTACCGAGACGCCCACCGAGACCGCGACGCTCGAGCCGGTGACCGACCTCACTCTCCAGAGCGCGACGATCCCCACTGACCTCGTCGCAACGGGCGAGGTGAACCTCCAGGGTGGCGAAGCGACCGCCGAGGGCGCTGAGTTCGGCATCGCGAACACGGTGGTCGACGACTTCAACGAGGACGGCGTCGACGACGGCGCGATGATCGTCCGCTCCTCGGGCGGGGGCAGTGGCACGTTCTACGACCTGCACGTCTTCCTCGCGAATGAGGGCGGCCCTGCGCTGGTTGCCTCTGAGTTCCTCGGCGACCGCATCGAGGTGCAGGGCATCGAGTCCGGGCCTGGCGGCGTCACGGTGGTCTACCTCGACCGCGAGTCGGACGCTCCGATGACGGCGGAACCCACGGTCGAGACGACCG
>Ga0114916_1000493_pt1 | contig 26412 bp, 24 predicted proteins | sample MalvirAntarct_66_FD_83501 | JGI IMG/M metagenome (GOLD analysis project Ga0114916, IMG submission 83501) | Marine viral communities from the Global Malaspina Expedition - Malaspina viral metaG Antarct_66 | ecosystem: Environmental > Aquatic > Marine > Oceanic | place: West Anvers Island... | reverse complement strand
GTATATTTATTAGTAATCACAGCTTTGTTTTTGGCGTACAGCAACGGTTCAAATGATATATTCAAGAGCGTTGCTACTTTGTATGGAAGTAATACAACTTCTTTTAAAAGTGCTTTGTCATGGGGAGCAATTACTTCTTTACTCGGATCTTTGACTGCTATTTTTTTGATGAGTAAAATTGTCAGTAACTTTTCGGGAAGTGGATTAGTCCCAGAAGCCTTAGCTCAAACGCCAGAATTTGCTATTTCAATTACTTTAGCAGCAGCGGCAACAGTATTTTTAGCAACAAAAATTGGAATGCCCATATCAACTACACATGGTTTAATAGGTTCTATTGCAGGTGCTGGTATTTTGGCCGTTGGCTCTGACTTTAATTTCTCTACTTTTGGATCTACCTTGCTTCTTCCTCTATTACTAAGCCCTATTGCCGCAGCGATATTTAGCCCGCTTGTTTATCGAATGCTTAGTGGTTTGAGAAAAAAACTTAAAGTAGAGCGCGATACGTGCGTATGTGTTGGTAAAGAATACATTCCAGTCGCAGAATATGTTAATAATCAAAAATGTGACTGTTCTTCACCAGAAATAGAGACATCAACCTTGAAAATTTCTGATATAGAGGATTGCAGAGAAGTATATCGCGGTAGGTTTGTAGGAGTGAGTACGGATCAAATAATAAATTTCTCACACTTCTTAAGCGCTGGATTTGTAGGTTTCTCAAGAAGTTTAAATGATACTCAAAAAATAGTTGGTTTTTTATTGATCTCTAATTTTGTAGGAGTCACCTGGGGAATGCTGTTCGTTGGCTTAGCAATGGTTTTAGGCGGATTGTTAAACTCTAAAAAAGTCGCAAATACGATGTCAAAGAAAATCACCCCGATGAATCAGGGACAAGGTTTTTCGGCAAATATGGTAACGGGTGGATTAGTTTCATTTGCAAGTTTGATTGGCGTGCCTGTTTCAACTACGCATGTAGCTGTCGGATCGATCTTTGGAATTGGAACTGTTACCAAGAAAAGTGATTTAGCCATGATTAAGCGCATTTTATATTCTTGGATTCTAACATTGCCCACTGCATTTGCTTTCGGAATGTTCTTTTATTGGTTGTTGACGAATTTCAAATTGGTTTAACAAATCTCATTTTTACAACTTCTATGTATCATCTTTCACTGAATTATCCTTAATTTAGTTCTCTATTCAGAATTAGAAATCAAGAAGTAAAAAACATGAACGAGCAACTCAAGGAAAAAATCAAATCGTATTCTGAGAAATTATATGGCAAAGTGAAAGGATATCGTGAGCATTTACACATGCATCCTGAGCTATCATACGAAGAGAATGAGACGATGGGATATATCTCAGAACAATTGACTCGTATAGGTATTCCGCACGAAACTAAAGTGGCAGACACTGGAATTGTTGGAATAATTCGTGGTAAAAATCATTCAGAAAGTGATGAATGTATTGGTTTAAGAGCGGATATTGACGCTTTACCAATAATTGAGGAAAATGAAGTTTCTTATAAATCGAAAAATCATGGTGTAATGCACGCTTGTGGACATGATGTGCATACTTCTGTATTATTAGGAGCTGCCGAAATCTTATTTGACTTAAAAGATGAATTAGAACACCCGATAAAACTCATTTTTCAGCCAGGGGAAGAAAAGAATCCCGGAGGCGCTAGTTTGATGATAAAAGCAGGCTGCTTGGTAAATCCAAAAGTAAAGGAAATGTATGCGCTGCACGTTTTTCCAGATATGCCTGTTGGCAAAGTGGGAGTGAAGGAAGGACTTTATATGGCTTCTTGTGATGAGATTTATATCGATATTCACGGAAAAGGCGGGCACGGAGCAACTCCTCATCAAACAGTTGATTCAATTTTGATTGGAGCTGAGATTGTTACCTCATTACAGCAAGTTGTAAGTCGTCAGTGCGACCCCAAAATACCATGCGTTTTGAATTTTGGTCACTTCGAAGGATTGGGTGCTACGAATGTTGTGCCTTCTATCGTGCATTTGAAAGGTACATTTAGAACCATGAATGAGGAATGGCGAGCAGATGCATTAAAGCGTATCAAAAGGCAAGCTGAACATATTGCACTAGCCCATGGAGGTAGAGCAGAAGTAACGATTAGTAAAGGTTATCCATTTTTAGAAAATGACGTCGAACTAACACGTAAATTTACAATCAAAGCTAAGAACTGGTTGGGTGAAGAAAATGTTGAGGATTTGCCAATTCGTTTGACAGCAGAAGACTTTTCTTTTTATGCACAAGAAGTACCCACGTGTTTTTACAGAATAGGTGTAAGAAATGAGGAAAAAGGAATTGTTCATGGCGTTCACAACTCAAAATTTGATATTGATCCTGAATCACTGAAAACAGGAATGCAAATGATGGTTATGGCATGTTTAAAATAAAAACTGGCGACTCCTTATTATAGAAATCGCCAGTAATCGCTAAGCAATATGGTCTTTAATGTGTATTCACCATAAAACCTATTTAGCTTTAAATAAGTAATTTTAGCACCTTATTTCTATACTCAACGGTATTTTATATAATTTTTGTTGCCTGAGAAATAAAAAAAGTTTGTCACAATGGTCTAAATATTTTTAATATACACTGAATCAATGCTTTAAGAAGATATTTTTGTTTAAATGTTTTTACTTATCAGTTTACTTTATACCGATGGATTCAATATTCATGTTTTTTTTAATTGAGTAAATAATCAGGATGGCTTGTCCATAAAAAAAACCGACGATTCTTAAATTAGAATCGCCGGCATTAGTAATGAATAGCTAAGTTTTACCTGATTATTGAACAATTAATACTCTTAATGCTCTTCCACTACCAAGGTTTACATTAGTTCCTGTTCCATTGAATATGGCTACTTTAATAACATTAGTGTTTGAAACAAATGTTGTCATTTGGCAACCTTCAAGAGATACGTCGATAGAGCCAACAACTATATTTCCGAATGTTACTCCGGTTAATGGTATAGCTGGTGAAATCCATGTATCTCCAGCCGCAATAACGTTTGGATTGACATTTCCGGCAACACTACTATTCACACCTTGAACTCCTGAAGAAATTTCAATTCCCCCTGGAGTGTTATTTATAACTATTCCAGTACCTGCTGTCAATGAATCAAGAGTAAATCCAGTTCCGTTTCCTATTAAAACAGTTCCAGGAGCAGCTGCACTTCCGTCTAGACCAGTACCTCCATTACCTGTTGGCAATATACCAGTAACTTTTGTTGTAAGATCAATTGTACCGTTAGCAATGTCTTCGTTCAGAATTGTTCCGTTTAAAATCTCATCTGACTCAACTGCACCAGTAGCAATATCTTCTGCAAGAATAGTTTCGTTTAAGATTTCACTTGTTTCCACTGCACCAGTAGCAATATCTTCTGCAAGTATGGTTTCATTCAGAATTTCATCGGTTTCAACTGCACCAGTAGCGATATCTTCTGCAAGAATAGTTTCATTGAGAATTTCATCAGTTTCAACAGCACCTGTGGCGATATCTTCAGCAAGAATGGTTTCATTGAGAATTTCGCTTGTGGTAACAGCACCTGTATCAATGTCACTAGCTTGAATAGTTTCATCTAAAATCGTACGCGAATCAACAGCGCCAGTGCTAATATCCTCATTTAAAATAGTAGAGTCTAAGATTTCACTTGTTGTAACAGCTCCAGTATCAATGTCATTAGCCTGAATAGTTTCATCTAAAATTGTACGAGAGTCAATAGCTCCTGTGTTTACATCTTCATTTAATATAGTTGAATCTAAAATCACCCTTGAATCTACAGAACCAGTACTGAAATCTTGATTCAAAATAGTAGAGTCAAGTATCTTTTCAGTAGTAATTGCATCATCTGCGATGTCATCGGTATAAAAAGCATAAGGTACAGCCATGAATTTCTGGTTACTCACTAATTCAAAGTCACCATCATCTTCGATAGCTATCTCAACCTTTAACCATTGATCGCCATTTATCCAAGGCATATCTAGGAGTGCTGTATAATCAGTTTCGGCAGTCAATGTTCCCAATCCAATGTTTAAAGAGAATAAACCGTTTTCATTGGTTGTGGTAGAATGTGTTTCCTGATAATATATTGGACCATCTGAACCACTAGTTATTGTGAAACGCACGCCAATATCTTTATTATAAAGTGGTTTTCCAACAACATCTTTACCTACGACTTCTTTTCCATCCGTATCTATTGCTACGGCTTGATAATTTATCCCTTCTAAATTAGCAATCTGCTGTCCACTAGCGAATAATGCCAAGGCACTAAACGTTAAAGCAGTAATTATTTTATTTAAAGTTTTCATTTTGTCTAGTTTTTTTGAATTTTTAATTCTAATTATTTAATATTGAAGGACAACCCTAGTGATAATCCTATCAAAGTATTTTTTGACTCCTGACTATCTACTGTTTCTATGTTTTGAAGTCCAAGCATGTAATTGAATTGCGAGTAAACAGAAATTAAATCATTTATTCTAAAATCTACTCCAGGTGAGATAAAAAGACCGTAATCGACTTTTTCTAAATCACCACTGTTGATGATGTCAAAATCCTGATGATTTAAGGTCTGGGTAGCTCTTAGCATATAGCCAAAATAAGGAGATACAGCAAGATATGCACTAAGTCTGTCAAATGTGTACATATACCCGATGTCTAATTTCGAATCAAAATACTGTAAATCCCATGAATAATTCGCGTCATCATAGATGAGGGAAGCACCAGCATTACGCATTCCTATTTTGACGCCTCCAAACAGACCGAAATCAGTACTATATCTATATCCTAGACTGTATGATCCCGAAAAATTGGGGATATAAGATTCATCGCGTTCGCCGTCGCTGTTCGTGAATTTAAAATTAGTCATGTTTTGCGAAGCATCGATTGTTATACTTGATTGTGCTTCAGCACTCACTGAAACAACACAAATCAATATGCCTGAAATTAGACCTTTGAATAGTTTAGTTTTTTTATTTTTCATTGTTTTTGATTATTGAGTAATTATTAATTTAGATTTAAATACTTTTCCCTCAGTAGTTGTTAGTGAGATAAAATAGGTTCCTGTTTCCCAACTAGAACTTTCAAAAAGATGCTCTCTAAAGTCTTTAGCATCAATTCGTTCAACGACTGCTCCAGTTGCATCGCTTATTGTGATGTTTGCATTTTCCACTGTTTCATCGAGTTCTAGTCTAAAACTTTCTTTAGCAGGATTTGGATAAACTTTTCCCGCAAGAGAGTTGCTTTCTTCATCAACCTCTACATTAAAAGTTCTGGATTGAATAAAGCCAGGTCTAACTTTGACTTTAGCGTCTTCAACAGTCTCCGTTTGATGCGGTTGACCAGCAGATTGCTCTATTAAAATATTATTAATCTGTGAGCTTCCACCGTAAGCATTTACAGACTGTCTAACAACAGCTTGTCCACTAGAATACCCCGAAAAAGTAATAATTAATAAATATAAAATTAAGTGTTTCATGAAATGTATGTTTTGGTTTTCACATACATAAACGGGGATTATTCAGTAAAAGGTTGCCTGAAAATAAGATCTTTTAAAACTCTTTAATAATTCCAATGCTCGATCCATAAGATATGGTTGAGGACCTAAAATAATTTGACGGTAGCACTTCTGTACCCTTGAAAATATTTATTGCGCCCAATTGAGAATTAAGTCCAATTTCAAGCCTCATTTTACTAGCGATTTCTCTACTTAGAATTATGCCTAATGAATTACCCACGTCAATGTTTTTCAATCCATCTTCAATGTAGGCAACTCTTTCTTCATTATAGTTGACACCTTTAGAAACGGCATAGCCTCCGAATATACCAATATTAGTTTTTAGAAACAGTTTATCTGAATTACCTAAAGACCATTTCCTGCTGTAGGTCAGATCTAGAGACAAATAATTTAATGTCATTTCTTTGGCTATGCTTTCTTCTTTGAATTTTAAAGACTTTACATTATTACCTCTAAGGTTTACGCGTAGACTATTTTTAGATGAAATGTATTTCTCTAAGCTTAAATCAAAACCAACAGATACTGGATTAATTATTTCAGAGTTATTGTTAGCGATTACTTTAGACCTCAAAGGGTTCAAATGAGAAGAAAACTGGGGAGAAATATGAAGTCCAACGGCGTATTTCGATTGAAAAACATTCTTGTCTTGGAAAACTAGTTTGTCACGGAGATTAATTTCCGGATAATTTATAATTGATGGTTGCAAATGAACTACGCTTAAATTATTTTCAAAAATCGAATCTACGATTATAGATTTAGTCAAAACGTTTTCTTTAATATTCTTATTGTTGTGAGTTTTTGCTTGCGAGCTTAACTTTTCTGGTTCATAGCTCTTTTTAGGTTTATGAATTGATTCATTATTGTTTTTCGTTGAGGCTTGGTTGAAGTCTTTCGAATTATCAATTAAGCCAGTTGATACAATTTGTTTATGAGACAACTTTTTAGATCTACTAATATCTTTATTTGAAACTGAATTAAACTCGTCTATGGAATTAAAAGGTTCAATTTTTGCGAATAATAGTTCTTCCCTACTGTTTGAATTTACAGTTCCATCCGAGATTGAATAAGGTATAATGCTTAAGAAAAATGTTATCACTGCAATTATCAGGTAGGCAGGACGGGTTCTCCTTGCGGGATAATTAATATTAACTAATTGCGATTGAATTGACTGCCAAGTGGAAGGTCTCGGCGTTGTTTTTAAATCACTTGTGTTTGCTTCATACCAATGCTTTGGCCACTCATCCAAGGATTGGGAAAGATTTTCCCAAACCTTCGAAGAAGGCGATACATCAATTTTTTCAAATTGATCATTATACCACTTTTTTAGCCACTCGCTCATATTCGTTTATTTCCTCTTCTGTAAGTTTCGCTCTTAGTATTTTTTCAAGGTATTTTTTTGCTTTAAACAATTGAGATTTGGATGTTCCAATACTTATGTCTAGTTTCTCTGCTATTTCTAAATGTTTGTATCCTTCCAGAAAGTATAAATTAAGAATCATTCTGTAGCCATCAGGCAAATCTTTAATAATATCTAAAAAATCAGCATCTTGAAATCTAGTCTCCACCTCGTTAAAAGAAATTAGTAGATTATCCATTTGATAATTTTCATCTAGGAGCTTTTTCTTTTTATCCCATTTGTTTGCTCGGTAGCTGTCGATACAACTATTTGTAACAACTGTTCGTATCCAACCTCCCAGAGACCCTGTTGTTTTATACAAGTGTAATTTTTGAAAAACTTTTAAAAACGCTTCTTGTAACAAATCATTCGCGGAATCATAGTCAGATGAATAAATGAGACATATTCTAAACATGTCTTTAGAAAACAAATCATAGAGCTCCTCTTGGGCTTGGGGATTGCCATTTAAGCATCTCTTAACAAGGTCTTTATGTTCTTTTCTGCTCAAGTTTATTTCAATACTTTTAGTTGTATATTATTTTTAATTTCTGAGTTTATAGAAGATTGAAAGTCGCTTCCGAGAGTTGAGTTTAAATCTATTTGCGATTGATTTTGATTTGCATTCATTAGACCCTGCCACATTGATGTATTCAGATTATCGAAACTCTTTTGAATACTCGTAGTTAATTTAAAACCAATAGTTTTTTCATCTATTAATACTACACTTTCCCCTTGCTCGTTGACAATAGATATATTTTGTAGTTCGCCAAAGTTTAAAGGTATATTTATAGCTTTGGAATTACCTGATCCATTTCCATTCCCGTTCCCATTATTTGAAACAATGTCCCCAAGAATAAAATTGTTTTCGGAATCTCCACTAAAAATTATAGTAGCTTTCAAGTCCTCGTATGTGCCAACAGGAATTTTAATTGAATGACCCAATTCTTCCGAACTTAAAAAGTCCAAGTTTATTTTGCTATTGTAGTTTACAGTCACATCATTGGCTTGAAGTCTTTTTCCAGAAATAGTGATACTACTTATAACTAGTTTTGCTTGATTAACAGTTAAGATATCATTGTTAATCGAGACTTCTTCATTCATGTCTGATTCTAGCCTAATTGGTAAATCAACTTCTCTATCCCAATCCTGCTTGTTACAAGCAAAGCTGGAAATAATTAAGATTCCAAAGATTATAAAATAGATTTTCTTCATAGCAATTGTGCTTAATATTTCTATAACGAAGTAAACTATGTGTATGGTTGTCTATAATGTCAAATAAGTTGAAAACAGTAATGTATTCTTTGTATTGCTAACTCGTTCTGTTTTATAAAAGTAAGACAAATTTTGCACTATTTCCTTATATAATCTTTAGAAATTTAGAAAGAATATCAAAGATTAACCTTTATTACTAAAGTCCGAGACAAATTGAAGCAGATCATAACATTCGAGATTTTTGTTTTATTAACAGTGTTTTTTCAACAAATACATTTTGAACATGTTACATCTATAGAATCAAAAATTTACATAAAAATGAAAAAAGTACTAGTTGCAGGAGCGAATGGCAAAACAGGAAGAGAAATAGTTTCAATACTTAAAGACAAGGATGATTACGAACCAATCGCAATGATCCGAAAGGAGGAGCAAATCCCTTATTTTGAAGAAAGAAAGATATCAACTGTTTTAGGAGATCTTGAAAAGGATTTATCAGGTGTAGTAAAAGGCATGGATAGAGTAATTTTTGCTGCTGGTTCAGGAGGTGATACCAGTGATCAAAAAACAATAGAGATTGATGAGAAAGGAGCTAAATCGCTCATTGATGCAAGTGTTGATTCCGAAGTTGAAAAGTTTGTTATGTTGAGTAGTATGGGTACAGATCAACCTGATTCTGTGCCTTCGTTAAAACAATATTTGCAGTCAAAAAAAGCAGCAGACGATCATTTGAAAGCAAGTGGTTTGCCTTATTCAATTATAAAGCCAGGTATGCTTACAAACGATAAAGGTAATAGTCAAATTCAAGCGAAAGAGCGCCTGGAAAAATCTGGAAAAATTTCAAGAGAAGATGTAGCTAAGGTATTAGTACAGGGCTTATCCTTAGATATTTTAAAAAATAAGGAAGTAGAAATACTGGAGGGTGAAACCGAAATAGGACTAGCACTTACCAATATTTAATCCATACATTTAACAGTTAGCAACAACTTCCCTCTTCAGTGAAGTTGTTGTTTTCTGAAAATGGCATTGCTCCTCCACATCCTTCGTAAATACCGTAATGAGTTGACCAATCTCCATAAAACTCAAAATGGTGTTTATATCTGGTATCGTGTAACATTTTATAAGTATTTCCACAAACACTCATTATTTTTCCAGTAGGGAAGTGGTGGTGATCATCCAAATCAAATGCATGTAGATTTGTGTCTATTGAGCCCTTGTATTTTACCGCCTGACCATAATCTTCGCAATCACTTTCCAAACCACTAATTTTAAATAGGCGATAAGTAACAGAGAAGAATTTTATATTTCCAACCTTTGCTTCGAGTTCGTCATTCTCAACTGTGATTGGCTTACTTTCCACTGATCTTGGATCTGTAAAGCCTGCATTTTTAGACGCTCGTAGAAAATCATTCCAATAAAGTGCTCCGCTCAGACATTCTCCCCAAAGTATTTGGTCTTGTTGTAAATTTTGTGGAATCCTGCGATCTGAATAAACATCAGAAAAATACATTTCACCTCCTGGTTTCAGCAATTTGAAAGCATCTTTTAATACTTTATCTTTATCGGAAGCCAAGTTGATAACGCAATTCGATATAATTAAATCAAAGCTCTCCGCTTCAAAAGGAAGTTCGTCCAGTTTTTCAATATTACCTTTTATGAAACTGACATTCGATTCTTTATACCCAAAACTCTTTGTATGATAATCAATATGCTTTTTAGCAACTTCAAGCTGCTCATCAGTCATATCAACTCCAACGACTTCACCTTTTTCACCCACAAGTTTTGCCGCGATATAGCAGTCACGTCCACTACCTGAACCTAAGTCGAGAATTCTTAATCCTTCCAGTTCATTTGGGATAGTTAGACCACAACCATAATATTTTGATTGAACCTCATCATGAACCAGATTTAATGCTTCCATGATATGTTTAGGGGGAGCATCTATTGTACAGCATGCATTTGTTTTTAAATCTTTGGATTGAGTAAGTTCTTTTCCATAGTAATCCTGCACACTTTCATGAATTTCTGACATATTCTAATTTTCTTTGGTTGTTTGAAGTATATACGACCCAAACCTTACAATTGGATTCAAATTAATTCGCCATTTCTGACATAAATTTAATTCGCATAAGACGCAATTCTTCTTCGGTATAATCTCCATCGAATTCATCATAAGCCTCTTGCAAAGAATCTGTTTCAGCTTCAGAGAAATATTCGTAAATCTCTTCCTGATTATCCTCATCTAAAATCTCATCAAGATAATAATTGATATTCACTCTAGTTCCGGAATTCACAATCATTTCAATTTCTTCGATAATTTCATCCATTGATTTTCCTTGAGATTTTCCAATATCTTCAAGTGGTAGTTTTCTATCAATATTTTGAATTAACTGAACTTTTAATCCAGATTTATTAACGAGAGACTTAACGACCATATCTTGTGGTCGCTCGATTTCATTTTCCTCCACGTAATTTTTAATCAGAGATAAAAATGGAGCGCCATATCTTCTAGCTTTACCTTGACCAACACCTTGAATATTCGTTAGTTCCTCAGAGGTTATGGGATACTGAAAAGACATGTCTTTTAAACTTCCCTCTTGAAAAATTACAAAAGGTGGAATATCTTTTTCTTTTGATAGCTGCTTCCTTAAATCTAGTAAAGCCTGATATAATACTTCGTCGAAAGCATCTTTTGAACCAGTAGTTGTAACGATATCATCATCACTATCCACACTGTAATCATGTTCTTTCACTAGTGTAAAAGACACTGGGTTTTTGAGGAATTCTTCGCCCCTGGCTGTCATTTTTATGATGCCGTAAGTCTCAATATCTTTTGAAAGTAAACCAGAAACTAAACACTGACGAATAACAGCATTCCAAAAAGTTTTGTCTTTGTCTTTACCTTTCGCAAAATGAGGTAATTCATCGTGACGATAAGATTTGATTTCTGTAGTTTCTTCACCTGATAAGAAAGAACAAATGTGATTTGCACGCTGCATTTCTTTGAGCTCGTTTACTGAATGTAGCAATTTAACAACATCATCTTTTCCTTCTGTTTTTTCTTTAGGATTTCGACAATTATCGCACATGTCAGAACAATTTGAAGCATCGTATTCTTCACCAAAATAATGAAGTAAATATTTCCTTCTACAAATTGAGGTTTCAGCATATGATACAATTTCAAAAAGCAATTGTCGACCAACCTCTTGTTCAGCAACAGGCTTTCCTTGAAGAAATTTCTCAAGTTTTTCAATATCTTTATATGCGTAAAAAGCGACACATTCACCTACTCCACCATCACGTCCGGCACGACCCGTTTCTTGGTAATAACTTTCAAGTGATTTTGGAATATCGTGATGTATCACAAAACGAACATCGGGTTTATCTATACCCATACCAAAAGCAATCGTTGCCACAATAACATCTACATCCTCCATCAAAAACATATCCTGATGTTTTCCGCGGGTTGATGCATCCATTCCTGCGTGATAAGCCAGAGCGTTTATTCCGTTTACGCGTAAAATCTCTGCAAGTTGTTCTACTTTTTTGCGGGACAAACAATAGATAATACCAGATTGACCTTTTCTTTTTCTTATGTATTTAATAATTTCTTTCTCAACATTTTTCTTTGGTCGTACCTCGTAATAGAGATTGTCACGATTAAAAGAAGCCTTGAATACTTTTGCGTCAACCATATTCAAGTTCTTCTGAATATCCTGTTGAACCTTTGGAGTTGCCGTTGCGGTTAAAGCAATTATAGGAACATTTGAAATAGCTTCAAAAATCTCCCTCAGTCTCCTGTATTCAGGTCTGAAATCGTGTCCCCACTCTGAAATACAGTGCGCTTCATCTATGGCAAAAAATGAAATTTGAACGGATGTAAAAAAATCAATGTTGGCTTGTTTTGTTAAAGATTCGGGAGCAACATATAAAAGTTTGGTTTTACCAGCAGAAATATCTGCTTTCACCTTATTAGACTCTGTTTTGGATAAAGAACTATTCAATACATGAGCCACAGAATCATCTTCACTGACGTTTCGTATTGCATCCACCTGATTCTTCATTAAAGCAATCAACGGCGAAACAATAATCGCTGTTCCCTCGGAGAGCAAAGCAGGTAATTGGTAGCACATTGATTTACCACCGCCGGTGGGCATAATGACGAATGTATTATTACCATCTAAAATATTGGTGATAATTTTTTCCTGATCTCCTCTAAATTGATCGTAGCCAAAATATTTACGCAACGCTTGATTCAATTCAGTCAATTCTTTAACAGCCATAAACAATTATTCAATTTACACTTATAAATATACAAAAAAAAGAATCACTAATTCACACTAAAACAATGAAGATTTTTTACGAACTCGTCATATGTGGTTAATTAATAGATAAACTTTAGTTCTTTTAAGATGAGAATTTTGAGAAAAATTGCTGATGTGTTTATAAAGAGACGTTTTTATTACCAATACTCAATTAAATACCAACCCAAAAATCCAAATAAATAGATGATTCCAAGCCAACTTAAAACACGCATATACTGACCGGGACTATTTTCCTTGCCGATTTTGTCAGACATTACTAATCTGAAGTTAAGAATAGCAATCAACGGAGCAACAATGAAAGAAAGTGTTGTTGCGGAATTGACGATCAAAGAAAAACTGTTTTTGTCACCTTGATACGCTAAAATGAGCGAAAGTCCTCCTGCTGCAACGATAAAAGGCATAATTCTGTTTAACTGCAGCTTTCGTTTGCGTTCTACTTTCTTTTTATCCAACAATGTGATGGAAGCGCCTAGCGCTCGACTAAATCCATCGATTACTGTTAGGAAAGTAGAGAACATTATTGAAAAGGCAGCAACAGATATAATGTATCGCGACCATTCTCCAATTGATGTGGTGTATAATGAAATCACAAAAGCAGAGAAATCAGCAGCGGACTCAGGAACAGAAATACCACTGCCATATACTAACAAGGCTCCCATACCTAAAAATAGAAATGCCAGAATTGCAGAAATCCAATAGCCTAATCCAAACTCCTTTATGACTTCTTTCACCGAAGATTTATATCCCGTTTGCTTTACTTTTTCAACTGTCCATAATGAATTCCAGGTAGACAAATCAATAGCTGTTGGCATCCAGCCCATCAATGGCAGTAGAAAAGCCCATCCATCTACATTCATTGGAGGAAAAAGTGTTGCTTCTGTTGAAGGACCTTTATAGATTGCTGCGAAAAAGGCGAAAACGGTCGTTAGTAAAAGTACAATCCCTAAAATTTTAATCAGCTTTTCCAAAACATTAAACTGACCGAAAACCAACAAAGCAGTACATCCAATAAATAAAACATAATGCGTGAAATTCGGGATTCCTGTTAATTCAGAAAGCCCAAAAAGATTCTCCATAAAACCTATTGTTACCGCACCAACAGCAGCTGTAACAAAAAGCATAGAAACAACCGTCATGGCCAGATAGGCGTAGAGCCAATACTTACTTAACTTGTAATAACCTGAGATGATTGATTCCCCCGTTGCAGCTGCATAACGAGAACCGTATTCGAAAAATGGATATTTCATCACATTTGCCAACGCTACAAAACCAATTAAAGTGAATCCAAATAAAGCTCCTGCTTTTGTGCTTTGTACAAGGTGGCTAACACCAATTGCGGTTGCAGCGAATAAAACTCCAGGACCTAATATGTTTTTCCAATTTGTCATTTAATTAGATTGTCCATTCGTTGTGGACGAGCGCTTTGAGCTTCCAGGAACCTTCGATCTTTTCGATAACCAGCATCAAAGAACGCCAATCCATGCCCATAGATTCTTCGGATGCAGTTTTGTGAATTTCAATAACTGTCGAGTTTGGAAAAATCTCTTTTACATTGTTTAATTCATTTCCTCTTGCTGGAATAGTATCTTTCAGTAACTGATTATTCTCAGCTGTAAGATTAAAGTCAGTGACAAAACGATCAAAATACTTCTCTAGAGACATTTTGATTTCATCTCCCGTACCATCAAAGTTTCCCCAAAGTATTTTTTTATCTGATTCTAATAATTCATTGAATTCCGATTGATTCAAAGAAACTATTTCAGTTGTATCGACATAAGCGTAAGGAGAGAAATAGACTTTTTCTGCAGTGAATTTATTCCATTTTTCAAAAGACTTTTCATTGAGGCTTTTAGCGATGTACTTTGCAAATTCAATTGCTGTCATTTTTGCTTCTTCTTCCTGGACATTTTCCTCTTCTTCGCTCTCTTCATCAGTCACTACCTGTTCATCTTGTGATTGCGCATCATTTGATTCATCCTCAGGTGAGGTTTCGCAACTTACAAGCGAGAAAATTAAAAGCATCGTTAGCAACCCGAATTTTAGTGTTTTCATAAGAATTTAATCATCTGTTCTGTACGAAAATACAATTTTTTAAGAAACGTGGATTCAGAATTTAAAACTGATTTAGAAACTCACTCTCTTCTCCTTTTTTAAGCGCCTTCAAATAAGCCGAACCTATAATTCCTCCATTCAGGTTTTTAGTAGCACTATCAAAACTTTTACGGTCACTTATTCCAAAGCCAATCATTACTGGAGTAGAACCGCATAGCTTTTTTATTTCTGTATATCGAGAACTGAGTTGATCGTTTCCTTCTACTTCTCCTCCTGTGATACTATTTGTGGAGACTAAATAAACAAATCCATCTTGGGATAACTCAGCTGCTTTTTGAATTCTTGCGTTTGAAGTGCGAGGAGTAACCAGAAAACAAACTGGAATTTTAAATTCATCAAATACCGCTTTATATCGCTGCTGGAATAAATCAATTTCTAGGTCTGGAATTATGAACCCAGATACGTTGGCTTTTTTTGCTTGTTCCAAAAATCGTTTCAGACCAAATAAAAGAATCGGATTGAGATAACCCATCAAAACAATGGGAAGAGTTGATTTTCTTTCATTCAGTTGTTCAAAGAGCAAATCCAAATTCATTCTATTTTGAAGTGCAACTGTACTTGTTTCTTGTATAGTAGGTCCGTCTGCCATTGGATCTGAAAACGGGATGCCTAATTCAATGAAATCAACATTTTTACTATTGAATAGTGCGAGCTGACGATGAAAGTCATCAATTTCTGGATATCCTGCAGTGGTAAATATACTGAGAAGCGGCTTATTTTGATTTTCGAAAAGTGCTTTCATGTTTATTAGTTGTTTAGTAATGTTTGCATGTCTTTATCTCCTCGACCAGATAAATTTATTACGATGACGTCATCTTTTTTGAATTCACAATAATCAAGAGCAGCTAGTGCATGTGCCGTTTCTAAAGCGGGAATAATTCCTTCTGTTCTAGCCAGTTGTTGAGCTGCCTTTAATGCTTCATCGTCGTTTATCGCTATTGTTTCAACGCGACCAGAGCTTATTGTTGCTGCGTGTAATGGTCCAATACCAGGATAATCCAGTCCTGCAGAAATGGAGTGAGGTTCCACAATTTGTCCGTAAATATCTTGCATCAATAAGGTATACGATCCATGAATTACTCCAGGCTTACCTAAGACAGCCGTTGCTGCAGATTTCCCACTTTTTATACCTAATCCTCCAGCCTCAACAGCAATTAAACGAACGGAATCATCGTCATAAAAATGATAAAAAGCACCGGCAGCATTACTTCCACCACCTACGCAAGCAATCACAATATCGGGATGTTCGCGATTTGTTTTTTCGAGTAACTGTTTTTTTATTTCTTCACTGATCACCGCTTGAAAGTATGCCACCATGGCAGGGTAGGGATGAGGTCCAACGACAGAGCCAATCAAATAAAAAGTATCAGGATTATTGATCCAGTGGCGAATGGCTTCGTTTGTAGCATCTTTTAATGTTTTGCTTCCACTTTCTGCCGAAACAACTTGCGCTCCCATGTATTTCATTCGCTCTACGTTTGGTGATTGACGCTGAATGTCTTTTGACCCCATGTAAATGATACATTCCATGTCCATCAAAGCGCAGACTGTAGCCGTAGCCACGCCATGCTGACCAGCACCAGTTTCTGCTACAATTTGTGTTTTACCCATTCGTTTGGCGAGCAGTATTTGTCCAATGGTATTGTTGATTTTGTGTGCTCCTGTATGATTCAAATCTTCGCGCTTGAGAAATATTTGAGCATCTTGTTTTTCTGATAATTTTTTTGAGAAATAGAGCGGTGTAGGTCGACCAACGTAGTCTTTGAGTAAATGTTTAAATTCAGCTAGAAAATCTGCATCATCTTTAAACTTTAAAAATGCTTCTTTCAGTTCTTGAACCGAGGGATATAACAATTCTGGAATGAATGCTCCTCCAAATTCACCGTAAAATCCTAGTTCGTCAGTTTCTATAATACTTTTCATGACTTCAATTGTTTAGCAAATGTTTTAATTTCTTCAATGTTCTTTATTCCAGGTTTGATTTCGAATCCGCTGTTTATGTCGACACCATAGAGCTGTGGATGATTGATGTTTTTTATAGTTTCAACATCATTCAAAGAAATCCCGCCACTTAAGAAAAAGGGAGTCTTTCCTTTGTATTCATTGATTAAACTCCAGTCGAATTTTTTACCTGAGCCACCTCTCAATTTTGTTTTGGTGTCAAATAAAAAATAAGTGCAGCAACCTTCGTATTCTTTTGTTTTCTTGAAATCTTCTTTTTCTGAGACTGAAATCACTTTAACAACGGGTTTTATAGTATCGTTGGTTGATTTCGAAAATGCTGGAGATTCATCACCGTGTAGTTGGATGAAACTTAAATTATATTCATTTGCCTTCTCCTTGATTTGATCCTCTGAAGAATTCACAAAAACCCCAAAAGAAGGTAGCTTAGAAGAACCATCATTTGTTCCAATAAACCTTGGTGATTTTTCTACGAATATATGACCGATAAAATCAACCTCAGGCACTTTTTCTAATGCTGTAATGTTCTGCTTCTCACTCATGCCACAGACTTTTACTTTCATTGTGTTACAGTTTTGAGTTGAAGGGATTCAATTTTGGCACTCGGATTATCATCTCCTACAATCGACTCGCCAATGAGTGCGCCATGATAACCTAATGATGATAAATACTGCGTTTCGAGAGGTGTTTTTATTCCAGACTCTGAAATCAGCGTTATGTCATTGGGTAAAAACGGACGAAGGTTTTCACTGATAAGTAAATCGGTCACTTGCTTTTTTAAGTCGCGGTTGTTTACTCCCAGAATACTGATTTCGTCATTAAACTTTTCCAATTCACTTTGCTCGTGGATTTCCATCAGAACTTCCAGCCCAAGACTGTTTGCGATTAAAGCCAGTTCTTTCAAATGCTGTTTTTCCAAGACAGAAGCAATCAAGAGAATGCAGTCGGCACCCATCGCCTTAGATTCAAAAATCTGGTATTCATCAACAATGAAGTCTTTTCTTAAAATTGGAGTTTCGACTTCTTTTTTGACCTCCATTAAATCAAGGAAATGTCCACCGAAATATTTATTATCTGTGAGTATTGAAATCCCTGCGACTCCGCTGTCTTCATAGCGCTTTCCTAAAACTTTAGGCTGTAAATCTGTTCGAATGGCTCCTGCACTCGGAGATTTGCGTTTCATTTCAGCAATTATTCCGAAGTTTTTGTCGCGAATAGATTCACTTAATGATTTGCATTCAAGACTGAAAAATTCCGAATCTTCCAAGTTTTTTCTACTGACTTGCTTTTTCAGGCGACTGATTTCCTGTCTTTTGTTAGCGATTATTTCTGTTAATATATCCATGTCTAATTTGTTTTGTGGTATTTAATAAATGATTCAAAGTGGTGATGAGCTTCACCTGATTTAATATGAGATAGTGCTGATTGAAAAGCTTCGTGGAGATTTTGATTCGAATGTAAAGTAATAATACCTTGTGCTGTATTGAGGGCAACCACATGATTTTGCGCAGTAGTTCCTTCCCCTTTTAATATACGCGTTAGGATTTGCCCAGCTTCTTCTGTACTGTTTCCACCATGAATTTCTCTTGAGTTGATCTGTTCAACTTCTACCGTACGTGCATTGAGAATTGTGTCGTTTAGTTTAGAGAAAACACGCGTATCACCTGTCAAACTTATTTCATCATAACCATCCATACTGTGCAGGACAGAATAGTTTTTTCGGTGCGGACTGATTACGTGGTGATAAATTCTCGCGAGTTCCAAACTGAATGTCCCTGTCAATTGATAAGCGGGCTGCACTGGATTTACGAGCGGTCCCATAATATTAAAAAATGTAGGAATTCCCAGTGACTTTCTAAGCGGAGCAACTTTTTTCATAACTGGGTGAAATAGGGGTGCGTGCAGAAAGCATAAATTGAATTGCTCCTTTTGCCGGTTCAAGTCATCTGAATCATTTGAAAACTTTACTCCGAGTTGTTCGAGAACATTGGAAGAGCCACACATCGAAGACACACCATAATTTCCATGTTTTACAACTTGATGTCCCATACTTGCCAATACAAATGAAGTTGTTGTCGAGATATTGAACGTGTTTTTTCCATCACCACCTGTTCCGCATAAATCTATCGCATTTGAAGCATCGATTTCTGGAGTGACTGCCAGTTCAAGAAGCGCTTCTCGAAAGCCTTGAATTTCATCGAGCGTTAGCGATCGAGTTTGCAGAGAAACCATAAGACCAACAATCTCGTGATCTGAAAACTCATCATTTCCAATGCCCAAAATGATTTCTTTCGCTTGACTTTTCGTCAAACTTCTATGTTGTATTAACTGTGTTAATGTTGCTTGCATGATACTATCCAATTATTGATTATTGTTCTTCCCTCTGGTGTTAAGACACTCTCAGGATGAAACTGAATTCCGTAATTTTTTCTTGTTTTGTGTGCGAGTCCCATCACTTGATCACCATAATTAGCAATGCTGTAAAGTGAATCGGGAAGTGAAGAATTTACCTGCCAACTGTGGTAGCGACCTACGACCAAATTCTTATTTAAAGATTTGAATAGAAAATTAGAATTGTCAATTTCAATATCAGATGATTTCCCATGAATAATTTCGGGTGCGATTTCATTTCTCCCACCGTAATATTCAGCGATGGCTTGATGTCCTAGACAAACACCCAGAATTGATTTATGCTCACCAAATTGATCTAAGACTTTGAGTAAATCCCCAGCCTCTGAAGGAACCCCAGGTCCAGGAGAGAGCAAAATCCCATCTGCTTTAGCGAGAATATCATAGTCAATTTCATCGTTTCTCATAACAACTGTTTCGTGAACAGCGTCATTTTCTCTAATGTATCGAACAAGGTTAAACACAAAAGAGTCGTAGTTATCTATTATTGCTATTTGCATGTCAGTTCTGGTTTTTTCGTTTGTGATTTTTGGATGGCACTTCGAATTGCACGGAGTTTATTGTCTACTTCTTGATACTCACTTTCTGGAATACTATCGAGAACAATTCCAGCACCCGCTTGATAATGGAGTTCATTGTTTTTTGATAAAATCGAACGAATAACAATCGCCATATTGATATCACCATTGGCACTGATAAACCCAATTCCGCCTCCGTAAAATTCTCTTTGCTTTTCTTCGTATTTCGAGATGAGCTCCAATGCTTTCGGTTTCGGCGCTCCCGAAAGTGTTCCTGCTGGAAAGGTATTTAAGTATAATTCGAGTGAATTTTCAACATCCACTTTTCCTGTAATTCTAGAAACCAAGTGAATCACATGACTAAAAGATTGAATTTCCTTTAATCGATCTACTTTTACATGTTCGCAGTATTTGCTTAGGTCGTTTCGGGCTAAATCTACCAACATGGTATGTTCGGCATTTTCCTTTTCATCATTCTTTAAGAATTCAGTTTTCGCCATGTCTTCTTCGAAATCACCGGTCTTTTTAACAGTACCAGCAATCGGATGAATTTCTGCTAATCCGTTTTTTACGATAAGCTGCGCTTCTGGAGATGAGCCGAAAAGTCGATGAGATTCAAAGTCGAAGTAAAAGAGATATGGAGAAGGGTTTGTGCGTCTCAACTGACGATAAACTTGAAAGTCTTCACCAATGAACCGTTGACTAAACCTTCTCGACAGTACAATTTGAAAGACATCACCTCGGCGCACATGTTCTTTTCCTTTTTCGACGATTGATTTGAAATGATCTTTATCGTAAGGCGTAGTTTCTTCTTCATGTAACTCGAAAGGATAGTCTGGATAATTTCTGAAGTTGATTTTGTGGAGCAAATCGTCGAAGTTCTCTGTAAAAGTAGATGTTGTATTTTCGATAATTGTTCCTTCATCATTGAAATGATCGAGCACAATCATGTATTTGTAAAGGATGAGGTGGACATCGGGTAAGTCAAACGATTTTTCTTTTTCAATCACCTTTTTTTCTAGGTATCTGGAAGTCTCGAAGCCGGTATAAGCGAAAAAACCATTTAAGCTACTTTCATTTTCGAATTGAAACGTATCGATAAGTTCATGCAGAATTTCAGCGATGTTTCTTTTGACGAAAGTGTTTTTACTCTGCACTTTTCCTTCAGTGATTAATTCGTAACCTCCATCGCGAATCACAATCTCCGCTAACGGTTCAAAACCAATCAGCGACTTACTATCTGAGCGATCGTGGTAGTCGTTACTTTCCAGTAAACAAGGCTTGCGATACTGATCTCTCAAGCTTAAATAAATACCAACAGGCGAATGTGTATCGGCATTAAAAGATTTATGTTTTGAATAAATATTCATTTGTAAAATGGGTTTAATAAAAAAAATGGGGACAAAAAAAACGGCCTCTCGTGTGAGAAGCCGTTCGGAATATGATAGAATATTAAATACTACTATTGCCAGCTCAACTCACACCATCGTGAATTTAGCCACCACCAATTTGTATTTAAATTTAATTTCGTCATTGTGGAACAAATATAGAGAATAAGATTTTATAAAAACAAATGTTTTGTGAGAAAAGTTTTTAGGAATCCTTTTGAAATCGAAGGATTCGTGCTTTATTTCTAAGGATTTACTTGGGTGTTTAATGTTTTCTAGGACTAGGTTGCCGTTATCAGTAAGATTTCTCACTATCGTTCGAAATGACGTTGATTCAAGGGGGCTGATCGAGCAAATGTGGTGTTGCGAAAGAATTTCGCAACACCACATTTGCTCGCCTTAGAACCATACTAACGGAGGTCATTTCGAACGATAGTGAGAAATCTCAAAGTACTGGTTAGAAAGTGAGTTCAAAACAAATTTAGCCACTCCAAAAGAATAAAAAAGTTATAACGTGAGTTAACGTTTACCAACTTATTGCTTTGATCCCTCCTTCCTCCTCCGTGGATTTTCAGGCACAGGATCATGACCACAACCACCCCAAGGATGACAAGACGAAATTCGCTTTATCGCCATCCAGCCTCCTCTCAAAATCCCCCATTCCTTAATCGCTTCAATCGAATACTGTGAACAAGTAGGTGTATACCTACAACTTGCCGGCAAAATCGGACTGATGATCCACTGATAAATCTTAATCAGTAAGATGAAGGGGAATCGTATGATTTTTTTGAGGATTTCCACGCTGTAAAGTTAAGGTAATTTTGAGAGAACTAGATATCATGTGGGTTGACGAAAAGAAAGTCCCGTTAGGGACGAAATTTCGGTCAACCCCAAATCAACACGAAAACTCCTTTTCGGCGCGTGTTTTTGTCCCAAAAACCGTGACAAAAAGTATCCTTAGGATAAAATCACTTCTTCTTCGACCCCGTCAACTTCTTTATCTCATTCAACTTAAACAACGCCTCAACTGGAGTCAACGTATCAATATCCATATTCTGTACCTCATCCCTAATCTGTTCCAAAACGGGATCATCCAACTGGAAAAAACTCAATTGCATATCAGAAGAATTTCCAGCCTGTACAATCTTTTCCTTTTCTTTTCCGCGAGACGAGTTTTCGAGTTCTGAAAGCATTTTAGTCGCTCGTTGAACTACAGCATTTGGCATACCTGCTAATTTCGCTACATGGATCCCGAAACTGTGCTCGCTTCCGCCCTCGATTAGTTTTCTCAAGAATAAAATCTTCGTTCCAACTTCTTTTACAGAAACAGTATAGTTCTTAATCCTAGGGAACTTGTTGGTCATTTCGTTTAACTCGTGGTAGTGTGTAGCAAACAATGTTTTACATTTTGCTTTTGGATGTTGGTGAATGTATTCAGCGATTGCCCAGGCGATTGAAATTCCGTCGTACGTACTTGTACCTCGACCAATTTCGTCTAAAAGTACCAAGCTTCGAGGAGATAGGTTATTTAAAATACTCGCTGTTTCATTCATTTCCACCATGAATGTCGATTCGCCGGAAGAAATGTTGTCTGAAGCGCCAACTCTGGTAAAGACTTTGTCGACAACACCGAGTTTAGCCGTTTTCGCAGGGACATAACATCCCATTTGCGCCATCAAACTAATCAAAGCGGTTTGACGCAGAATCGCACTTTTACCCGACATGTTTGGCCCGGTAATCATAATGATTTGCTGGGTTTCATTGTCGAGGAACACATCGTTTGGAATGTATTCTTCACCGAGTTTCATTTGCTTCTCGATTACAGGGTGACGACCATCTTTGATATCCAGACTGTATTCTTCAGTCATTTCCGGGCGATTGTAGTTATTCTGCTCCGAAATGTTGGCAAAAGCGTTCAAACAATCCAGCTGACTAATCAGATGTGCGTTAAACTGAATCGGTGTGATATAATCGGCCATTGAAAAAATCAATTCCTGAAACAATTGTCGCTCGAGGATTAAAATCTTTTCTTCGGCACCTAAAATTTTATGTTCGTATTCTTTCAGTTCTTCCGTGATATAGCGCTCTGCAGAAACCAAAGTCTGTTTTCTGACCCACTCTTCGGGAACTTTGTCTTTATGTGTGTTTCTTACTTCGATGTAATAACCAAACACGTTATTAAAAGCGACTTTCAAACTTGTAATGCCTGTTCTTTCAGATTCGCGTTGTTGCATTTCTTCCAAAAACGATTTCCCTGAATTTGAAAGTCTGCGCAATTCGTCGAGTTCAGCGTTAAAACCATCGGCAATGACTTTTCCTTTCCCCACTTGAATCGCAGCGTCCTCATCGAGTTGTGTGTTGATCAGTTCAACTAACTTTTCACAAGGATTTAATCGATCAACAATGCTAAGCAAAGCATCCGATTTCGTTTTCTTCAATAATTCCTGAATCGGCTGAATCTGCAACATCGTTTTGCGCAACTGATTCACTTCCTTCGGATTTACTTTTCCTACGGCTACTTTTGAGGCCAAGCGCTCTAAATCATTGATTTCTTTCAAGCGCTGACCCAACTCAAATCGAACTTCTTCGTGTTTTAATAGCGCTTCAACCGCATCCAAACGCTTGTTGATTGGTGTAACTTCTTTCAACGGCAAAACGATCCAGCGTTTCATCATTCGTCCGCCCATTGGGGTAACTGTAGCATCTAAAACATTCAAAAGCGTCGATCCACCCTCATTTTGAGAAGAAATCAATTCTAAATTTCGCGTTGTAAAACGATCGAGCCAAACGTATTTATCTTCTTCGATTCGGGCGATTTTCGTGATGTGCCCTAGTTTGTCGTGCTGTGCTTCGGAAATATAATGTAAAATCGATCCAGCAGCGATAATCGCTTCATCAAGCTCTTCAACGCCGAAACCTTTTAGATTTTTAGTTTTAAAATGTTTGTTCAGGTTTTCGCGGGCAAAATCTTCCTGAAAAACCCAGTCTTCCAGTTTAAATGAATGATATTGATTGCCAAAACGTTCATTGTAAACACTACTCTTTTGTTTGGAATAGATGATTTCACTCGGTTCGAAACCTTGCAACAGTTTATCGATATACTCAAAATCACCTTGCGCGAGCATAAATTCGCCCGTTGAGATATCCAGAAATGAAATTCCATGAATGTTTTTCCCGAGATGGATGGAAGCCAGAAAATTATTCTTCTTTTGCTCCAGCACCTGATCATTGAGGGAAACCCCAGGAGTTACGAGTTCCGTAACACCACGTTTGACGATTGTTTTTGTCATTTTCGGATCTTCCAACTGATCGCAAATCGCAACACGTTCACCTGCGCGAACTAATTTTGGTAAATACACCTCCAGCGAATGATGTGGAAAACCAGCCAACTCGATATGAGAAGCAGAACCATTCTTTCTTTTGGTTAGAATAATTCCCAAAATGCGGGAAGCTTTTACAGCGTCGTCGCCAAACGTTTCATAAAAATCTCCCACCCGAAACAATAGCAGCGCACCAGGGTGTTTCGCCTTGATTTGATTGTATTGTTTCATCAAAGGAGTTTCGCTCGACTTTTTTTCTTTTGCTGTTTTCGCCAAAATGAATTTGTTTGTGTTACTTTGTAGACTGTAAAAATAGTTGCTTCGTTTCGGTCAACCAACATCGATTCGGATTCATTTATCAAAATTTATGAACAGAAAGTTAAAACTTTGGGAATTAAACCGTCCATCCGTAGAAGAATTTAAGGAAAAAGAAAAGTTTCCCATCATTTTGATTTTGGACAACATCCGAAGTTTATCCAACGTAGGCGCCTTTTTCAGAACCGCCGACGCATTCAACGTAAAGAAAATATACCTCTGCGGAATCACCGCCAAACCACCCCACCGCGAAATCCAAAAAACCGCCCTCGGCGCAACCGAATCCATCGAATGGGAACACGTGGAAGACGCGGTCGCCTTAATCAAATCACTCAAAAAACAAAAAGTAAAAGTCTGCTCCATCGAACAAGCAGAAAAAACAACCCTATTAAACGAATTTAAAGTCGACACCTCAGCAGAATACGCCTTGGTTTTTGGCAATGAAGTGGATGGTGTGCAGCAAGAAGTGATCGATCGCTCTCATCATATTTTGGAAGTCCCGCAGTTTGGAACGAAGCATAGTTTGAATGTTTCTGTTTGTGCTGGGGTTGTGCTTTGGGAGTTTGTAAGGGGGTATTGAGTGGACATTTTTATGTTCGGTTAAAAATTAATACTTTTATAAATGAAAACAATTATCACTTTAAAACACTGGCAATTATTCTTGATCATATTATTGCCAGTTTTAGTTTCAGAGCTCATTGCTTTAGATTTGGTTTTGTTGCGAACACTTCTCTCATTTATCAGCTTTTTCACCTTATTTTTCTGGATGTATTCTATTGTACATGTTTTATCTGAAGAGGTTTTTAATGGCGAACGGCAAAACAGAAAATACTATTTAACGGCATATTTAGTTTTCATTTTTGCAGGAGTGGCGGTTTATTTACTGAACAAATACTTTGTTTTGACTAACGGCAGATCAATAAATAGTAGCGACGGTGTTTTATTTTGGTTTATGCTAATCCTTGGCTTATGTTCATTATGGTGTATTTTTTATATTTATTATTACACAGCTCGAACTATTTCATTAGCGAATATTAAATTAAATCCTGATGAAGGAAGTATTACAACAAATTATTTTTTAGCTTTTTGGTTCTATATAATTGGGATATGGTTTGTTCAGCCAAAAGTTAATGAATTACTTTCTAAGAATGAAAGAGCTGAAGCAACTAAGATTCAAGACCAAACAACTAATAATGGATAATATATTATTGTTATTTTAGAATTTATAAACTCATATTCTAAACCCATTTGAAAGAAGAGATATATCAAAATATAATTGACACACCCGAAACAAAAACACCCAAAACTTCTTTAGTAAAAGAAATGATTATTTGGTGGGAAAAGAAAAGGCTAATTTATAATGCCTTAATCATTGGGTTGTCTGTATTTTTTATTTATAATTTTTGGGATTATCCGTTACGACTAAAAATTGGAACCAGCGAGATTATTTGGGACACTCTTGTTTTTGTAATAGTGGCGAACCTTTTTTATACATCAAGCTGGGGGTTAGGAATAATTAGTCATTATGTTTTTAAAACAAAAGGACTCAATAATGTAGGTAAATGGGTACTATTTGTTTTGGGAACACTTTTTTCATTAGTATGGACATCCATATATTTTATTTTTCTATTTGACGTATTATTCGCGGATTGACGGTTATTAATACAGCCTGAAAAACATGTGGAGGACAATGGTTTAATTAAAGGTTCTAGAAATAATTTGCTAAATTCACGATTGATATGACTAAAACACTATTTATATTTTCTTTAATTCTAATAATTTCATGTTCTCTTTCATTGACACACGATAACTATGAGTCAAAGCAAAATAGTGAATCAACTCAGATATCAAAAGATAATGTCTTTGACAAAATTTTATTAGTTGTAAACAAGGAAATTAAATTTGAAGAGATAGCAATTACC
>Ga0114916_1000491_pt1 | contig 26455 bp, 22 predicted proteins | sample MalvirAntarct_66_FD_83501 | JGI IMG/M metagenome (GOLD analysis project Ga0114916, IMG submission 83501) | Marine viral communities from the Global Malaspina Expedition - Malaspina viral metaG Antarct_66 | ecosystem: Environmental > Aquatic > Marine > Oceanic | place: West Anvers Island... | reverse complement strand
CATTTAACTTAGACACGTCAATACTTTCAGAAGTGTTTTCTAATACTTTTTGCCCTTGCATTGAATATACGGTTGCTTTTTTGAAAGGCTCCGTAGCTCTTAGGAATAATTCATTATCTGCTGGATTCGGGTATATACGAAACAGGCTTTCGTCAAAATGACTTACAGAGAGTGCGTTACAGGCTGCTTCTGTTTCTACAAAGGTGTTAGTTGGATCAATATCTGACCAATTTGCAGTGCTATATGCAGCATCATCTACAAAAATGCAGGTGAGGTTGGGGTTGTTTAAGGAGTTAAAGTCATCATTAGTTACGTTGCTATTGTTGCCGTTTCTAAGGTCTAAATGGGTCAATTGATTGTTAGAACATTGAATATCATGTAATTCTAGGCTTTGACTTACATCTAATTCTATCAGTTGATTATTATCTATATGTAATCCTTGTAAGAAGACATTTTGACTTAAATCTAAATCCGTAATAAAATTATTTTGGCAATATAAAAATTCCAGAGATGGATTATTTGAAACATCCAACGTATTCAATTGAGTCCCGAGAGAAAACAAACCCGTTAGTGCAATATTTAAACTAACATCAATATTGGTTATATCATTAAATGAAATAACCAATGAGGTTAAAGATGTATTTTGACTTACATCAAGACTTGTTAATTGATTGTTCCCACACCATAAAGCTAATAACATTGTATTCAGACTTACATCTAAATTTGTTAATTGATTATTATTGCAAATTAAAGCTTCTAAACTGCTGAAACCTTCAATACCTGTTAAATTTTGTATGTTCTCAGCACTCACATTTAGACTCAATACAGTATCAATATTAGCCGTAAGCACATAATCATCTAAGGGGCCAGAATCATAACCTAAATCGATCAAAGCTTGTTCAAAATTATCGTCTGGAACAAAAGTTAGTTGTGATAAACCTGTTTGGATAATACAAAGTAGAAATAAGGTAGTTAGTGTTTTGGTCTTCATAACAGTGTATGTTTTATAAAAACTAAACATACAGTGCGTTGACAATAAGAAACATACCCAATACTGGGGATATTTTAAAAAAAGATTTTTGCTAGAAATTAATTTACTGTAATACGAACCTTTATCCCTTCGTTACTGCGAACATTAAAAACGGTATTGTCTTCAAAAATTAAATACTGCCCCTTAATTCCCTTCAAGACCCCTTCATAAGTAGGTGTTTTAACCAAGTTGAGACTTTTGGGTTTCTCAGGATATTGAAGTACTGGGAACTCTAAGTTGGTTTCAATGTTGTTTTCTATAAAATAACTAGTAGCTTCTTCTGGTATATATTGTTTTAATTTTTGACGCCATTCTTTAAGGTCTTCATCTTGAATTTCATTTTTTAGCATGGTACGCCAATTGGTTTTATCGCCTACATGATTTTTGAGGGCTACCTCAGTTATACCAGCTAGATAGCGATTCGGAACCTCAACAATTTCGATTGCTTCGTGTGCGCCTTGGTCAATCCAGCGCGTGGGTACTTGTGTTTTACGCGTCACACCAACTTTCACATTGCTGCTATTTGCTAAATAAACAATATGCGGTTGCATTTGTACTTTCTTTTCATAGGCCAAATCTCGATCTTCCTTGTCTAGATGTGCTGTACTTAGCTCGGGGCGCATAATCCAATCTGCTGCTTGAGGGATTTCATAAAAGCAGTCGTAACAAAAACCTTGGCGGTAAATTTTTTTGGATGAACTACAATTAAGGCATTGATAACCTATAAACGTAATAGATACTTTCTTGTCTAGTAATTGATTGACATTTAGAAAATCATTTTCGAAGATCAAATAATACTGGATTGGCGAACCAATTTCAGTTTGCATTTTTGTTAAAACACCTTCGTATTGCATAGAATAAAATTGTATTTTTAAAGCATAAAGATAGTTCAAAATAATGCCAATACCCATTGTAAATTCTATAGCCTCATGGTTTTTAAAAAAACGGTTTCATCAAATTGAACTGTTTTTAAAGTACCCTATTGAGGTGCAAGAGGAACTGCTTCAAACCCTAATAGTGAAAGCTAAAACTACGGAGATAGGTAGGCAATACGACTTTGGTTCTATTAAGTCTTATCGAGAATTTGCTGCCCGAGTGCCTATTACTAATTATGAAGAGAATCAAGAACGTATAGAACGCGCTCGACGAGGAGAGAGTAATATTTTTTGGCCAACACCGATTAAGTGGTTCGCTAAATCCAGTGGAACCACGAATGCGAAAAGCAAATTTATACCTGTAAGTAGTGATTCACTTGAAAATTGTCATTACGCAGCGAGTAAGGATTTGTTGTGTATGTACTTGAACAATAACCCTGAGTCGCATCTATTCGTCGGGAAGGGTTTGCGTCTTGGAGGCAGTAAGGAATTGTATGAAGAGAATGGCACCTACTTTGGGGATTTATCTGCAATCTTAATTGATAACATGCCTTTTTGGGCTGAGTTTAGTAGTACGCCAAGGAGTGAGATATCTTTAATGGCAGACTGGGAGACCAAGATGCAGGCCATCGTAAACGAAACGGTTAATGAAAGTGTTACCAGCTTAGCTGGTGTACCTTCATGGATGTTAGTGCTACTCAATAATGTGCTAGAAACTACAGGCAAAGAGAATTTGTTTGAAATATGGCCTAACCTAGAAGTCTATTTTCACGGAGGCGTGAGCTTCGATCCGTATTTGGAGCAGTACAACAAAATACTTCCAAAGGATAACTTTAGGTATTATGAAATTTATAATGCTTCGGAAGGATTTTTCGCCATCCAAGATAGAAATGCAAATAAGGAATTGTTGTTGATGCTGGACTATGGTATTTTTTATGAGTTCATTCCAATGGATAGCTATGGAAGTCCTTTAGAAATAGTTGTGCCATTATCCGAAGTAGAAGTTGGTAAGAACTATGCGATCATCATTACCACGAATGCTGGATTATGGCGTTATAAGATTGGTGATACCGTTCGCTTCACATCCGTTAGCCCACACAGAATTAAAGTTACTGGAAGAACCAAGCATCATATTAATGTCTTTGGAGAGGAATTGATTATAGAAAATGCGGAAGCAGCGCTTCGGAAGGCATCTGCACTAACACAAACTGAAATCGTTGATTATACAGCGGCGCCTATTTTCATGGAAGGAAAAGAGAAAGGTGCTCATGAGTGGATCATTGAATTTAAACGACCCCCCCAGGATGTTAATGTGTTTTCTGAAATCCTAGATAGAGCACTTCAAGAAGTAAATAGTGACTACGAAGCCAAGCGCTATAATAATACTACTTTGAACGCGCCTACAATACATTGTGGTAGGGACAAGCTTTTTTATGACTGGCTCAAAGAAAAAGATAAACTTGGAGGTCAACATAAAGTGCCACGCCTTTCAAATTCTCGCGAATATTTAGAAGAATTACTCTCTCTGAATAGGTAGTCATTTTTCAAGAATCGACGAAATACACGTATCTCGGCTGAAAGCCAGCGCAGTAAAGCGTCGTTTTTGGTTGTTTATCCGACATCATAAATTTTGTGTGCATTTCAACGAATTTCCCCCCGTTTCAGCTAAAAGTTTTGGTAGTACTTTTCTTACGTCATATGTTTGCCCTGTTCAATCATAAGAAGAATACCAATGAAAAAAGTAATATTTATAGTAGCAACCTTCATATTCGCAATGTCATTTACATCCTGCGGAACTGTAAGCGCGATTCAGAATCAAGATACAGAAGTTGCTGGTTATACTTTAAAGAATAAGAAGGAAGTGGTTGAATATAAAATTTTAAATAAAAAGTCTAAAACGGTTATTGTGATACCGTAATTTATAAATTATTCAAGTTAAGTTATAGTAAAAAGCCTCGAACGGTTTAGTGTTCGAGGCTTTTTTAGTGCAGTCTTTTTCAAATTGCATAGGAAAAAAAGTTTTTATTGCTTCACAAACCGTTCAACAGACACTTGACCTTTATCATCAATCACTTGAATAAAATATAACCCAGCGCGTAAACTGGTAGTCCCAATTTCAATCAAGCGGGTTTGATTGAGTACTTCTTGACTCATTAATCTGCCTTGAACATCATATAGACGTACCTCTTGCGCTACCATACCCATTAAAAGCTGCAAAAAAACCTTTTCAGAGGCTGGATTAGGATAGAGTGTAAAGGCATTTTGTGTAACATCTTCTATTCCTAATGCGGGGTTGCCGTAGACAGCAATATCACCCTCAGAATTCGTGACCGTAAGCATAAGGTCGTCATTTGGTCCAGAAACAATTGTATATGTAAAGACGTCTCCAAAGGGAGGATTAAATTGATAGAAGTCATCAAAATAGAAATTCTCAAAATCAATGGTGCTTTGAAGAAAGCAATTTGATTTTAAAAAGCCCCAATTATCCGTTGTAAAAGAAGTGTCTGTAAAAGCAACCAATAAGGTACCAATTCTGTTACAAGCATCAGTCACAACACTATCAGTTAGAAAGTACAATAGCACGGTTTCGATTTCACTCGTTTGTGGAATATCAATTGAATTTCCATCCACAACAAGCTCTGTTAAATACCAAAGATCTTCAAAAAGCACAGGATCTGGGTCTTGAGCATACATCGTTGAAGAGCCGATGAGTGTTAGGAATAAAATTTTCAATGTATTCATAGCACTAATTTTTAATAAGGGTTTGAGACTTTAGAATCTCACCATCACATACTAAAATTACGGAAAATAATCTAGTTGGTATATGGGTTTCTTTTCATTCCATAATAATCATGTGAATTAATTTTTTTCCTGTTCATTTTGCCTTGATGCAAAACGAACCAAAAGATCAAGAAGCTTTTAAGGAAATTTTTACTTTGTAAAACCATGGCGCTTTTCGTTTCATGCTCTTTTTCGCTTCGCGAAACGCACTTTCACTTATTCGCCATTATTTCTGGAAAAGCTTCGTGTTTCAATGCTTTGCATGGATTTGGGTTAAATAAAGCCCGAGCTAAAATACTGCCTTCGCATTCGACTTCGGGTAACCACCCCACCCTGCGGGTTTTTTGAATCTATCAAAAACTGTGCTCCCCTGTTAAAGGGAGGCTACTAGCGGCTAAGGGGTTAGGGATTCCGAGTCAGGCACGGAATGACAAGGATTTATTTTTGTCACGCTGAACTTGATTCCGAGTCAAGCTCGGAATGACAAGCATTTATTTTTGTCGCGCTGAACTTGATTCCGAGTCAAGCTCGGAATGACAAGCATTTATTTTTGTCGCGCTGAACTTGATTCAGCGTCCACGTCTTAGGTGTGGGAACGCCCTATTAAATAAAGTAATTTTGATGAATCTAAGACTTTAAGAAACAGCCTTTAATTTTTTAATTGTTGACTTATTCAATTTTTCCTCAGCGTATTCCATTGTTACGTGAAGCGAAGTCTGTTCAGTCCCTGGAAGTTCAAACATGGCATCCGTTAACACGGCTTCACAAAGAGATCTAAGACCACGTGCACCTAGTTTATACTCGATTGCTTGTTCTACTATGAAGTCCATAGCTTCTTCCGTAATAACGAGCTCAATACCATCCATTTCAAACAACTTCATGTATTGTTTAATGATGGCATTCTTAGGCTCAGTTAAAATAGCTCTTAAGGTTTCTTTGTCAAGCGGATTCATATAAGTTAATACTGGGAGCCTCCCAATGATTTCAGGAATTAATCCGAAATCCTTCAAGTCTCTTGGAATAATATAGCGCAGTAAATTATCGCGATCCAAGAATTCTTCTTTCATGGTAGCACTAAACCCAACTGCTTGCATATTTAAACGTTTGGAAATGTGTCGTTCAATACCATCAAAAGCACCACCAGCGATAAAGAGGATGTTTTCAGTATTTACTTCAATAAACTTTTGATCGGGATGTTTACGTCCTCCTTTTGGCGGTACGTTTACAACGGTTCCTTCTAGCAGCTTCAATAAGGCCTGTTGCACACCTTCACCACTTACATCACGGGTAATTGAAGGGTTGTCGCTTTTTCTGGCAATTTTGTCTATCTCATCGATAAATACAATTCCGTTTTGAGCTTTCTCCAGGTTATAATCTGCGGCCTGTAGCAATCTAGTCAAAATACTTTCAACATCTTCACCAACATAACCAGCTTCGGTTAAAACAGTAGCATCCACAATAGCCAATGGTACATTAAGCATTTTCGCGATAGTTTTTGCGACTAGTGTCTTACCCGTTCCTGTTTGCCCAACGATGATGATATTACTCTTTTGAATTTCAATATCGTCATCGGTTTGTGGTTGTAGTAAACGCTTGTAGTGGTTATATACCGCAACAGACATCACTTTCTTTGTAAATTCTTGGCCAATCACATAATCGTCTAGAAAAGCTTTAATTGATTTCGGCTTTTTGAGCATTAATTCTTTAGATAGCTCACTATTTGTAGCGTGCAAAGCTTCTTCAGACACAATGCCATGGGCCTGCTCAATACAACGATCACAAATATGTGCGTCCAAACCTGCAATAAGCAAATTTGTTTCAGGTTTTTTCCTAGCACAAAACGAACATTCTAATTCTTCTTTCGACATAATTTCAGTTTCTTAATTAATGCAATTACTTCTTTCCTCGCGTTAAGATCTCATCGATCATCCCGTATTCCATAGCCTTATCTGCCTTCATCCAGTAATCTCTATCACTATCCTCAAAAACTTTTTCATATTTCTGACCACTGTGTTTTGCAATAATTTCATATAATTCTTCTTTCAAAGTAACTATTTCTCTTGCTGTAATCTCAATATCACTTGCTTGCCCTTGTGCTCCACCCATAGGTTGGTGTATCATCACGCGAGAGTGTGTAAGACCACTTCGTTTTCCAGCTTCTCCTGCACAAAGTAAAACCGCTGCCATGGAGGCCGCCATTCCTGTGCAAATAGTTGCTACGTCAGGTGTAATAAACTGCATGGTGTCATATATCCCAAGTCCTGCATAAACGCTTCCGCCTGGAGAGTTGATATAGATTTGGATATCTCTACTTGAATCCACACTAGCTAAAAATAATAGCTGAGCCTGAACTATATTGGCCACTTGATCGTTAATTCCTGTTCCCAGAAAAATAATACGATCCATCATTAAACGTGAAAAAACGTCCATTGATACTGCATTCATTTGGCGTTCTTCAATAATATTAGGGGTTAATCCCACAGGATACATACTACTTACAATTTGATCATAATAAGTGCTGCTTATTCCTTGATCCTTAATAGCAAAATCTTTAAATTCTTTTCCGAAATTCATAAATAATAATCGTGTTTATCTTAAAAATAAATAGGGCGTTGAATGTACTTTTCAACGCCCTAAAGGTACCTCTTTTTTTACGTTTTTACTCGTACGCTTCTTTAATGAACTTTTCGTACGTAATCTCCTTGGTCTTCAATTTTGCGTTTTCCTTAAAGAACGTTAGTATTTTACTGGCATTTAGTTGGTCGCTAATACGTTTCACTTCTTCTTCATTAGACATGATTCTAGCCGCGACGCCGTCTAGCTCCTCGTCGCTAGGGTCTGTTTGTCCAAACTGCGCCATTTGAGAACGGATCATCCCTTTGCTGTATTCTTTTAATTCTTCAAAAGATACTTGCAAATTATGCGCTGCTCTAATTTTACCTTCGATTAATTGATAACGTAGTCCTTTTTCACTGCGATCGTACTCTGCCTTCGCTTCTTCCTTAGTCATTGGGTTTTCAGCAGAAATTTGAATCCAACGCTGTAAGAAATCATCTGGCAAGTCAAACTTGGTGTTTTCAATTAAAGATTCTACAACGTCATTCAATAATTTTTGATCGCTCTGTTGCTCAAATTGTCTTTCTGCATCTTCTTTGATTTTTTCCTTGAGTTCAGTTTCAGATGTTACAACATCTTTTCCGAATAGCTTATCGAATAATTCCTGGTCCAATGCTGCCATCTCACGCGTATTGACTTCCTCAATTTTGAATGAAACCTCAATATTAAGGCCATGCGCCTTATCATGAGCTACTTCAAAATGTTTTTCATTAAGATGGTCATCGGCAAAGAGACCTTTTGTTTTCAAAACAACCGTATCGCCAACTTTAGCACCAACTAGAGCGCTTAAGTGCTTTTTCCCTTTAATTTCTTCTGTTGTAAGGGTAGTTTGTTTGTTGATATTGTTTTCTTCGGAAGTAAACGTACCTGTGATTTCGTCACCTTTTGCAACCGTATCTTTTGCAATTAGCTTGCCGTATTGCTTACGAATGCTTTTTACTTGGTTAAGAAGCATGGTGTCATCTGCTACAATCTTATAGCTCGTGATTGCTTTTTTAGCTTTCACTTCAACTTCAAACTCAGGAGCTAATCCAAGGTCAAAAGCGAAACTAAAGTCTTCTACATCCCAATTAATATCTGCTTCGTTTTTAGGAATTGGATTTCCAAGAACGTTGAGTTTTTCTTCGGTAAGGAATTTGTGTAGACTCTCTTGAAGTAATTTGTTCACTTCTTCAAGTAAAACAGCCTTTCCGTATTGTTTTTGAACCATTCCCATTGGAACATGTCCTTTTCTAAACCCAGGAATGTTTGCTGTTTTACGGTAGTTTTCCAAAATCGATTTTACTTTAGAAGCATAATCATCTTTAGAAATTTCTACGGTCACAACCGCGTTTAATTTGTCGATGTCTTTTTTAGTAATATTCATTTGCTGTATACTGAATTTGAGCCCCTTTCATCCTTTCTGAACGGGGGTGCAAAAATACTACTTTTTATGAAAGTCGGCAACTATTTGACACCACCTATTTAGGTCTTCTTTTTGTCTTTCTTTACAAAGGAGTGTAAAATGGACTGCGAGATGGATAATAGCAAACTAAATAGTAGCGCCCACCATATTGACTTTACGGAGAATCCTCTAACAAAGTAATCTGCCAATAGAATAATAAATGCATTGATAAAAAGCAGAAACAAGCCAAGGGTTATAATGGTAACTGGTAAAGTTAGTATCACTAGGATTGGCTTTACAATGAGCTTTAATAGACCCAAAACTACGGCAACTATAATGGCCGAAACGTATCCGTCTACGCTTACTCCTGGTAATACTTTTGCTAAAATCACTACGGCAACTGCGGTAAGCAGCACTTTAAGAATTGTATTCATGAATTTGAGTTTGAATAAATATAAAAAAAAATCCGCCTTCAGTTGGCTGAAGGCGGATTTTATATTTAAAAGCGTTTTCCTATTATAGGTTGTTCGCTAAAGTAATAGTTCCATAGTTTCCAATATCAACATTTGGAATTGTAGCTCCATACGTTTGGTTGATTTGGTCAATGATCTTATTAGCCGTGTAAGCATATCCACGTGCTGTTGGGTGAACGCCATCTAAAGAGAAAGCACCACCTGTTACGTAGGTAGATGTCAATAACCCACCATTGTAACCAACTCCTGTAGTGGCAACTGCTGCTAAAGCACTTTTAGCGTCTGCCAATCCAAGACCGTTTGCGCTAGCCAAACCAGCAATTACTCCATTGTAAGCAGCGGTAGCTGCGGCAACGCGACCTTGTTCAACAGCTGTTAAAACTAAGCCGTCTACTAACGGAACCGATACGCCAAAAATGGCCAATGGATTATTTGGATCTGCCTGTGTTCCAAGAACCGAAGATGCAGGAAGTAAAACTAAGTCATCTGCGTTAGCCTGACGCAATTGTCCAAGAAGATTTGCAAGTTCTGGAGGTAAATTACCAGGAGGTCCTTGTAAAACCATGCTAACATCAGTTAAGTCATCATCTGTAATAATTGGAAAGTTAACACCTGCCATGAAATTTATTTGACGGGCAGCAGCTTCTTCCGGACTAATAACTCCGAAGGTTACCAATGTAGGTAGGATCACATCATTGTACTGTGCAAACTGAGCGTTTAGTTGCGCAGCTGTTGCAGCATCTAAAGGAATAGACTGAGCAGGTACTGTTGTGAAATAAGGAATTGATGTAATGTCTGCAATATTAACCAAAACACCACCAGAAGCACTTGCCATTAAAGCATCAACTTGTGCGTTATACGAAGCGGCAAAGACATTAGGATCTGTGATATCCGTAGAACCATATGAAGTTGGGTCAAAATTACCCGTTTGATCAACACCGGCACCACCAGAAGTAGCGTATGAAAGTACGTCATTATTCCCAATCCATAAGCTAAAGAAAGTTGGGTTCATAGAGGCAGCATCTGAAATTACATTTGCATTCTCGCTTGTAGCGAAACGTGCGTAATATGGATTTGCTGATCCACTAGGTATACCTGCTGCGTTTCCGTAGCCATCTGCATTGAGGTGGAAACTCTTAGCGCCAGGAACTCCCATATTATTATAAGGTCCAGCAGCACTTGTTGCGACATCTGTAGTTGGTGTGCCATCTAAGATAACGGGTCCAAGAGGTGCTCCAGTCATTGGGTCTGCAGCTAGCACTAATCTGTTAGATGTAATCTGCGTTCCGTTTAATAAAAGACCACCTAGATTATCATCCATATATGGCTGTGTGAATTCTCCACCACCAACTAAAAGAAATTGCTCTGCCATTATGTTTGGGTAGCTATTTTCCTGTCCAGTGATGTATAAAGCATTATCTGCATAACCTGCAGTTAGTGAATTCCCAACAGCAACATAGTTGCTAAAGTCTGCACTTCCACTATCGTAGAAACCTGAATCTTCAACAGACTGTTCAAATTCTGGGTCACAGCTTACAAGGCCAACGGCAACAAGAAGCGCGAATATTTTGATTGTATTTTTCATCTCTTTAATTTTTTCGATTACATTTTATACGTAATACCTAGGCCAGGTACAAACGCATTTGATTTATAAGTTCCTCCGAAAGGTGCTGTTACGCCACTTTCTGTGTAAAAATCATATGAAGCGTTCACTTCCTCGAACTGTATGTAAAGGAATGAAGCATCAACTTGAAGTTTATCGCTTACGTTAAATGTAAGTCCGGCAGTATAACCATTACTGTCATTACGAGGTGTTTCTGGCGCAAATGAACCTGCTTGCACTGGAGACTCATCAAAGTAATATCCAGCTCTCAAAGTAAACTTACTTGTAGCGTCATATTGTAAACCGAAACGGTAAATAGAAGCGTTCTTGTAATTTCTTGGGTTGAAAGAATCAGGAATATTTTCATCTGCAAAATCGATGTCAAGTGATTCATAAACATCCCAGAAAGCTCGGCTATAATCAAAAGCAAATAACCACTTTTCACATTCATATGCTATACCTACAGTCATTTCAGCAGGAAGCGGAAGTGTTGCGTCAAATGTAGTGTCAGCAAAAGGAGTCAAAGGAGAATTAGGAATATTCTCGAAATTAGCGTCTCCGTCTTTAGCTTCCATAAGAATCTCTGAACGGTAATTTGCACCAATTGTGATGTTCTCTGTTGGCTTAAACATTGCGCCAACAGTATAACCCCAAGCAGTAATTCCAGTAGCGTCAACCGTTACGTTAGAACGGTTACCGTCGATATCAGATAACGACCTTGACAGGTTTCTATTAAAGTTAACAGAACCTGATACATAGATAGGCCCACCTCCAAAACTTAAATGCTCGTTTACTTTAATTGCAACCGTTGGTTGTATAAAAATAGCAGCTAAGGCAATATTATTAACTAGGTGGGATCCAGCCCAATCATCTTGATACGTTACGGAACTTCCGTAAGGCGTATACGCGGCAAGACCTACTGCTAACCAATCTGTAGCTTGGTATGAAGCATATACATAAAAAGGAGTTGCTACAGGACTGTCCGTTTGAGCGGAAGCACCAGTTGATTCATTTTGATATGTCACGTTTGCCATCACGCCAAATGCTCCTAATGATACATTAAATTTGCTTTCTTGAAACACTAATCCAGCTGGATTAAAGAACGCTGATTCGCTATTTACAATAGCAACACCAGTGTGCCCCATAGCCAAGGATTTGTTACCCTGCAAACTTACACGGTATCCTCCAGCATACGTTGCCGCTGTGGCTAGTATAAACACAGCAAGAAGTAAATTTTTCTTCATAATTATTTTGTTAAGTTAAATGTTTGTTTTTTTAAAAATTTTGTCAAAAGTAAGTATAATTACCTTGTATATCCCAAGAGGGACGTACTTCTATATTACATTATTATGCATGCATGCACGGTAAATTATTTAGAGAAATGTTGTAAAAAGTTCTTAGCAAATTGGTAAAATTCGTCTGGATTTTCAGCATGCAGCCAATGTCCCGCCTTGGAAACGGTCTTGATTTGAGCCTTCGGAAAGTGACTTTTTATATGTTGTTCGTCTGAAGGGATTATATAGCTTGATTTTGAACCGACTAAGAAAAGGGTTGGGCCTTCATAAATTGATTTTGGAGGAATAGCTTTTCCAACTTCTTCGATTTTTTCAGAAAGTATTGGGAGATTAATTCGCAAGCCGAACCTGCCTCTTTCTGGCCGGTACAAATTTTTCATAAGGAATAGACGAGTGCCTTGTTCTTGGATATATTCTGAAAGTACTTCATTTGCTTCCTCTCTACTTTTGATTACTGAAAAATCTAACATTGACAGGGCTTTTAAAATGTCCTGATGATGCAAAGGATATGCTTTGGGGGCAATATCTGCCACAATGAGCTTTTCGACCATCTCAGGGTGTGTCACTGCAAATTGCATGGCAGTTTTACCGCCCATTGAATGACCAAGTAAGATTACCTTGTTTAAATTGTTTACATCACAATATAACTTGATGTCTTCGGCCATGACATCATAACTAAAAGCGTCATCATGAAAACTTCTACCATGATTTCGTTGGTCTATTAGGTGAACCTGGCACTCAAGATCAGCAAATTTTCTTGCTAGGGTTTTCCAGTTATCGCCCATCCCAAGAAAGCCGTGTAGAATTATAAATGGCTTGCCTTCACCTACTATTTGTGAATGTAATATCATCTTATTGCAATTTTGCTAAATAAGCTTTAACAACAGTTTCTAGGCCTTGATACAGGGCTTCGCAAATCAGGGCGTGGCCTATAGAAACTTCTAAAAGGTGCGGTACATTGTTTTTAAAGAACTCAATATTATCTAAAGATAAATCATGTCCAGCATTGACGCCTATGCCATAGTTATATGCTAAATCAGCGGCTTGGGTGTACGGTGTAATTGCCTGCTTGTTGCCTAGGCTATATGCGTGTGCAAAAGCTTCTGTATATAATTCAATACGATCTGTTCCGGTGTTTGCAGCCCCTTCAATCATTGCGGGATTTGGATCAACAAAGATCGAGGTTCTTATGTCGTTCTGTTTGCATTCGGCAATGATTTCAGAAAGAAAGCTTTTGTGAGCAACGGTATCCCACCCTGCGTTGGAGGTCACTGCAGTGACACTATCAGGTACTAAGGTAACTTGGGTTGGTTTAATAGCTAAAATCATTTCTAAGAAAGACGGAATAGGGTTTCCTTCTATGTTGTATTCTGTTGTAACAATAGATTTTAAATCATAGGCATCCTGATAACGGATATGGCGCTCATCTGGCCTGGGGTGTATAGTTACACCTTGGGCACCAAATAATTGAACGTCTTTGGCAACGTGAATGATATTTGGCATATTACCACCGCGAGCGTTTCGAAGGGTCGCAATTTTATTGATGTTTACACTTAGCTTTGTCATGTGCATGAATTAAGTTCATCAAAAATACAAAGCTTCCACGCGGTTTTAAATCTTTATTTGAGTAATTTGCATAAAAATAACGAAGTGGATACCTCAGATTATATTATCAATGATATCAAACCGTTTGACATGTCTTCTGTGGTCAAAGAGGTGCAGCGTGCTTTTAATCAATTGACCTATTCGCATATTCCAGTATTGAAAGGTGTGGAGTATGAAGGGTGTATTTCTGAAACCGATGCCCATTGCTTTGAGGGCGATAAAACGCTCCAGGATTTTCAATATGCTATAGAGCCGTTTTTTGTTCGGAAGCACACAAACTGGTTGGATATTCTGGAAGCTTTTGCTATGCAGAGCAGTAATATTATGCCTGTTCTAGATGAGCATAATAAGTACCTTGGCTATTATGAGTTAAGTGGTATCATGAGCTTATTTAACGATACTCCTTTCTTGAACGAAGCTGGAGGTATTATTGTGGTTGAAAAGGGGGTTAGAGAGTATTCTTTTAGTGAAATTTGCCAGATTGTTGAATCCAATGATGCTAAGATTTTAGGGATTTTTATTTCGAAAATCGACGAATCCATCATGCAGGCTACTATCAAAATTGGGCATATGGGAATGAATGCTGTTGTACAAACCTTCCGAAGGTACGATTACCACGTTGTATCGAATCATGAGGAAGATAAGTTCTTAGAAGACTTAAAGAAACGCTCTAATTATTTGGATAAATACCTCAACATCTAGTTATGAAGATTGCAATTTTTGGCCAATTTTACCACAAAAACTCTGAGATATATATTCGGCACATTTTGGATGCCTTGCGCTCTAAGGAGGTTGCTATTGTTGTGGAAGAAAATTTTTTAGCACTTCTGAAGGCTGAAGAGAGCACTCGAGAAGCTGTGGAGGGACTGGAAACTTTTAATGAGCTCGATGCTACTTATGATTTATTTTTCAGTATTGGTGGTGATGGTACCATATTGAAGTCGGTTACCTTCGTTAGTGATTTAAACATTCCAATTGTTGGAATTAATACGGGTCGATTAGGCTTTTTGGCAACCATTCAGAAGGAAAAAATAAAAGAAAGCATCAATCAAATTCTGGAGGGTAATTATAGTCTATCAGAAAGAACTTTGTTAACAATAGAGGCCAAGCCAAATAACGATGCTATAAAGGGATTAAATTTTGCCTTAAACGAAGTTGCGGTCAACCGTAAAAACACTACTTCCATGATTAAGGTGGAAACTAAAGTGAATGATAAGTACTTGACGTCATACTGGAGTGACGGTCTTATTGTAGCTACTCCAACAGGTTCCACGGGTTATTCATTGAGTTGTGGAGGTCCGGTGATAGATCCAAGCACCAATAGCATCGTCATAACGCCTATTGCGCCGCATAACCTAAATGCACGTCCTTTGGTGATTCCTGATAATGTGACCATTTCATTGAAAGTGAGCGGTCGTGAAACATCCTTTTTAGTGTCCCTTGACTCTAGAATTGCTACACTGGAAAATGATACTACATTGTACATAAAAAAGGCAAACTTCTCCATACAACTTGTGCAATTGAAGGATGATAGTTTTATAAAGACCTTACGCGAAAAGCTCTTATGGGGCGAAGACAAGCGTAACTAGGCAATAAATCCAATTAAAATTTGTTAATCATCAGAGACAATTTCGCTAAGCGCCTTGTAGAGCGAAGTTTATTATTATATTTGCAAACTTTTAAGGCATATGAAGTATTTGGCAATCCTTTTAGTTGTTTTCACAACTATATGTTCAGTGCATTCACAGACCTACGAGATTGGTGGGTTTCTTGGAGGTTCTAATTATATAGGTGATGTTGGTGAAACGAACTACATTGCTCCAAGCAATCTTGCTGTTGGTGGGGTTTTTAAATGGAATAGGAGTGAGCGGCACGCGTTTAGGATTACGGTAATACGTTCTAGCATCAGTGGTGACGATGCAGATGCAAGTGAACCGAGAAGAATACAGCGAGGATATTCATTTAAAAACACAATCACAGAGGTTTCTTTAGGGGTTGAATATACATTTTGGGAGTTTAATATGTACTCTGGGCGACCCGTTTCAACACCGTATCTTTACACGGGGCTAACATATTTTAGATATCAAGCATTATATAAAAGGCCGAGTGGTATTATTGTAAAGTATGATGATGTGGGTTCTGTTGCTATTCCAATGGTAATAGGTTATAAAGCCACGGTTGGGACTAAAATGGTTGCGGCTTTTGAAATAGGTGCTCGTTATACATTTACGGACGATTTAGATGGAAGTTCTCCGGTAAAGGGTCTGAAAGATGAACCAGCTTTGCGCTTCGGAAATCAAAATAGTAACGATTGGTACGTTTTTTCAGGTGTTACTCTTACCTTTACCTTTGGAAGAAAACCCTGTTATTGCAATTTCTAGTATGAATCTACACGATGAAATAGATTTGAATAAGTTACCCGAACACCTAGCCGTGATAATGGATGGAAATGGGCGTTGGGCAAAGCAAAAAGGACTGTTTCGTTCAATAGGGCACGAAAACGGGACAAAGGCTGTTAGAGAAGTTGTTGAGGCTTGCGCAGAGTTACGCATTCCTTATTTGACTTTATATGCTTTTTCTACTGAAAATTGGAATCGTCCAAAACTAGAAGTGGAGCTATTGATGAGGCTTTTAGTTTCTTCACTGAGAAAGGAAATAAAGACCCTTCAGGATAACAATATAAAACTCAACGCCATAGGAAACTTAGCCGCCTTGCCGAAAAAGGCATTTAAAGAACTCATGGGTGTTATCGATAAAACGAAAGGCAATTCTGGAATGACCCTCACACTAGCGCTTAGTTATGGGTCAAGAGAAGAAATTGTAAAAACAATACAGGAGATTAGTCTGAAAGTTAAAAATAACCTAATTTCGCCCGAATTTATAGATGAATCCGTTATAAATAATCATCTTTACACGCGAAATTTACCAGACGTAGATTTGTTAATACGCACCAGTGGTGAACAACGTATTAGCAATTTTCTTTTATGGCAAATTGCATATGCCGAATTGTACTTTACGGAAACACTTTGGCCAGACTATACTAAAAATCATCTTTTTGAAGCAATATTAAATTATCAAAAAAGAGAACGAAGATTTGGAAAGACTAGTGAACAACTCAATAAATAACCCACAATTGCATACTTACAAAAAGATATACTGTATCCTAATCGTTGCAGTACTTTCAGTTTTCACCCTTTCGGCTCAACAAAAAGACCTTGATGGCGGCAAGCGCTATACAATCAACAAAATTGAAATAACGGGTGCTCAGAACTTCAATGAGAATACAGTTAAAGCATTTACGGGCCTTAAAAAAGGAGATCGTATTTATATTCCAGGAGAAAAACTTAGCTCAGTAACCAAGAAACTTTGGGAACAAAACCTCTTTAGTGATATTGCCTTTTACGTAACCAATATTGATGGAGATCAGGTAGATTTAGAGCTTTACATTGTAGAGTTGCCAAAACTAAGTGAAGTGGCTATTGAGGGTGTTCGTAAAGGAAAGGCAAAAGAGCTAATAAAAGATAACAATTTAGTAGCCGGCACTAAGATTACAAAGAACCTTCTCACAACTACGAAGAATTATATTAAGAACAAATACAGAGAGCAAGGATTTTTTAATACGACTGTAATTATTTCAACCAAACCGAAACTAGACACAACAGGTCAAGAGGTGAGTAGAGATATGAAAATTAGTATCGATAAAGGATCTCGTGTTAAGGTATCTGAAATTGATTTCGATGGTAATAGTGCTTTGTCCGATGGAAAAATTCGGAAGGCAATGAAGAACACTAAAAAGAAGTTTGCCCTCAGAATTTTTAAGCGTTCTAAATATACTGAAAGTGCTTATGAAGAAGATAAGGCGTCTGTCATTACCAAATACAAATCTAGTGGATATCGAGATGCTCGAATTACAGGGGACACATTGATAGTAAAGGACGACAAGAATATTGCGCTACAACTAGATGTTGAAGAGGGTAAAAAATATTACTTCGGAGATATTCGTTTTATAGGGAATAGTGTCTTTACAGATCAACAACTACGAGCTATTGTTGGTATTAAAAAAGGCGAAACTTATAATGGAGTATTACTTCAGGAGCGTATTGAAGATGCAGGAGATCCTGATGCTGTTGATATTGCTAATCTATATCAGAATAGCGGTTATCTTTTCTCTAGAATCAATCCAGTTGAGGTTGCTGTTAGACAAGACACCATCGATTTTGAGGTTAGAATAATTGAAGGTAAGCTTGCCTATTTTGATCATGTTACTGTGGTTGGAAATAACAAGACAAACGATCATGTAATTTATAGAGAATTACGTACGCGTCCCGGGCAAAAGTACAGCAAAAGAGATGTTGTAAGAACAATAAGAGAGCTTGGTCAATTAGGGTATTTTGACCCTGAACAGTTAACGCCTAACTTCAATAATGTAGACCCAAACAATGGTACCTTAGATATGGAGTACTCCTTGGTTGAGAAGGGATCCAGCCAAATAGAATTGCAAGGTGGATATGGTGGTGGAGGCTTTGTGGGAACACTAGGTCTTTCATTCAATAACTTCTCTCTTAGAAACATCTTTAACGGGGAAGCGTATACGCCCCTTCCAATGGGTGATGGTCAGAAGCTTTCGCTTCGTGCGCAAGCAAGTAGTTATTTTCAAACCTATAGCCTTTCGTTGGTAGAGCCATGGCTAGGTGGAAAGAGACCCGTGCAATTAAGCACATCATTCTCACACACGGTACAGTATTTTTACGATTTCCAACAACGCCAAGCAGACAATGACAGGCGTTTTTTAATCACAGGGGGATCTATAGGTTTAGCGAAAAAATTACGTTGGCCGGATGATTATTTCGTATTGTCTCAAGCATTGAGTTTTCAGCATTATAATTTGAAAAATTATAATACACAACTTTTTACTTTTGGTAACGGTTACTCAAATAACTTAGCATATACAATTGGTATAAGTAGAAACAATACTGCAACGAATCCAGTCTATCCAATGTCTGGATCAGATTTTAGCTTTACTGCAAAAATGACCATACCGTATTCATCTTTCGGAAGCGGTAGCAAGTTTTCAGATTTGAATAAGGAGCGTAATGATATTTCTGATGCACTACAAGTAAATACTGATCCTGATTTTATAACAGAAGCAAACCAACGTATTGGGGATATTGACCAACAGCGTTTTAATTGGTTAGAATATTATAAAATTAAATTCAAGGGTACTTGGTATACAACTTTAGTTGATAAGCTTGTATTGAGAACCAATACAGAGTTTGGTTACTTGGGAGCTTATAATTCAGATAGAGGCGTTCCTCCATTTGAAAGATTCTTTGTGGGTGGTGATGGTTTAGGTGCATTTAGTTTAGATGGGCGAGAAGTTGTGCAATTGAGAGGGTACCCAAATCAATCGCTTTCAGATCAAGATGGAAATACCATTTACAATAAATTTTCGTTAGAATTAAGATACCCCGTAACTTTGAAGCAATTAGCATCCATTTATGTGCTTGGTTTTGCAGAAGGAGGAGGGGCTTACAATAGCTTTAGTGATTATAATCCGTTTGCGATAAATCGTTCTGCTGGAGTAGGATTGCGTATATTTATGCCTGCATTCGGTCTATTGGGGATTGATTTTGGATATGGGTTTGACCCAGTTTTGGGTAGTGCGCAACCGAGCGGATGGCAGACGCACTTTATAATTGGGCAACAATTTTAATTTTGGCACGATATTTCCTTAAAACAACTAACTATTATGAATACTAAGAAATTAATTGCTATTGCACTTGTTTTAATAGGTTTCAGCTTTGCAGCAACGGCGCAACGTGGAGTTCGTATTGGCTACATTGATATGGAGTATATCCTTGAGAATGTGCCTGAGTATAAAGAAGCGACGATTCAGCTGGAAGGAAAAGTTCAGCGTTGGAAAACAGATATTTCTAAGCAACAAAAAGAAATTGATTTAATGAAGCTTAACCTAAGCAATGAAAGAGTATTGCTTACAAAAGAACTTATTGAAGAACGCGAAGAGGAAATCAAAATCAAGGAAGATGAAATGATCAAGTATCAACAAGATCGTTTCGGGCCTAATGGAGATTTAATGATACAAAGAAGACAGCTAGTGCAGCCAATTCAAGATCAGGTTTTCAATATTGTGCAAGAGATTGCGGTTAACAAAAAATACGATTTCATTTTTGATAAATCAGCTGATGTAGTTATGCTATTTGCTGCGGAAAGAAATGATATTAGTGAAACTGTTTTAAGAAGTATTAATAGAGCAGCGAAGCGAAAAGAAGTATCGGGTAAGCGCGAGAAGAAAGCTGTTGAGAAACGCGATGGGCTTAGTACTGAGGAAGAAGGTGCTGTTAATGAAAGAGAAGAGGCTATTGAGGACAAGAAGAATGAGCGTGAGCAATTAATGGCAGAACGTCAACGTGTGAGAGACTCAATTCGTGCTGTTAAAAAGAAAGAATTTGACGCGCGCAGACAACGTCTTCTTGATGAAAGACAAAGAAGAAAAGATTCCATTTTAAATGCCAGAAATGGTGGTGGAACTTCACCCCCAGCTGATGAGGGAGATGGGGGACTATAATACCTAAAATAAACTATAACCTAACAGTTAAATTAAACACTATTACAATGAAAAATTTTAAATCATTATTCTTTGCCCTTGTGCTTTTTGTTGGAGCTACTAGCTTCATGAACGCTCAGGATTCGAAAGTAGCTCACGTTGACACACAAGCGCTAGTAGAGGCTATGCCAGAAATGAAAGCAGCTCAAAGTCAGCTTGAAAAACTTCAGAAAACCTATGATACTGAAATCAAGGCGATGGGAAGAGAACTTGAAACAAAAGCGAAGCAATACGAGGCTGAAGCAATTACTAAAACAGATGAAGTAAACCGTACTCGTATGGAAGAAATACAAGGAATGCAAAGCAACATTGGTGCGTACAGAAACCAGGCACTTCAGGACCTTCAGAAAAAAGAAGTTGATATTCTTAAGCCAATTTTAGAAAAGGCGCGTACCGCAATTCAAACAGTTGCAAGATCACAAGGATACCAATATGTACTAGATTCTACTTCAGGAAGTGGTGTTATCTTAGCAGATGGTAAAGACTTACTTGCAGATGTAAAGAAGCAATTAGGAATCTAATTGACAAAGCATATAGTTTAAAAAAACTGCTTATCATTTTTGGTAAGCAGTTTTTTTATGCTGTATTTTTTGTGCCATAAAAGAATGGCTACTTTTACATCTATGAATAGTGAGCAACCTATTGGTTTTTTTGATTCCGGAGTAGGAGGAACATCTATCTGGACCGAAGTGCATGCGCTTCTTCCAAATGAGCATACAGTGTATCTAGCTGACAGTGAAAATGCGCCCTATGGGAATAAGACTGAAGAAGTTATTAAGGCATTAGCTATTAAAAATACAGAACGCCTCATTGCTATGGGATGTAAGGCCATTGTTGTGGCTTGCAATACGGCAACAACCAATGCCATAGCACATTTACGCTCAAATTATGACCTGCCCATTATTGGTATTGAACCCGCTATTAAACCAGCGGCATTAAAAACAATTACCAACAGTATCGGCATACTAGCAACTAAAGGCACATTGGCTAGTGCATTGTTTCACGAAACATCTGAGGCCTTTACACAGCATATTACAGTAACAGAAGTGATAGGCGAGGGCTTGGTGCCTTTAGTGGAAGATGGTAAAGCAGACAGTGCTGAAACACGCGCGTTACTCAAGAAATATGTAGCGCCAATGATCGCTGCAAAAATAGATTATTTGGTTTTGGGCTGCACGCACTATGCTTATCTGATACCATTGCTTGAAAAGTTACTTCCCAGTCATATAAAGATTATTGATTCAGGGGCGGCTGTGGCAATGCATACACGAGTTATGCTGGGAGATGCTGGTTTGCTTCGGAAGGGGACGGGGCAACCAATCTTAAAATTCTACACAAATACGAATACGAATACGTTAGAACAGCTGCTTGCTTCCTGTTCAAGTAAAATATCGACAGTAGCACTAGGCTTTTAGCTTTGCGAAGAGGTCCCAAATCACTACGCCCGCACTCACACTAATATTTAAAGAATGCTTTGTTCCGAATTGTGGAATTTCGATAACGGCATCGCTAGTTGAGACTATTTCCTGTTGCACGCCTTTTACTTCATTTCCGAAAATTATAGCGTATTTCTTTCCATTTTCTGGTTGAAAATCAGCTAGAGAAATTGATTGCTCAGCCTGCTCAATTGAAGCGACAAAAACACCTTGTTTTTTAAGTGAATTTACGAGCGCTAGAGCGTCTTCAGTGTATTCCCAAGAAACACTATCCGTAGCCCCTAAGGCTGTTTTTTGTATGTCTTTATGAGGGGGTGTTGCAGTAATTCCACAGAGGTAAATTTTTTCTATAAGAAAGGCATCTGCCGAGCGAAAAACAGACCCGATATTGTTCAAACTTCTAATATTATCTAGCACGATAATAATAGGTATTTTAGCGGCCCGCTTAAAAGCGTCGGGATCTATCCTATTAAGTTCACTATTTTTAAGTTTGCGGTTTTGCATGGAACAAAAATATAGTAAGTTCCCGAGTTTTTCATGACGTTCAGACATATTTGTCATTCTGAACGTGATTCAGAATCCAAATAGACTCCGTGTCATTGCACGAAGTGACAAGAACCTTTTTGTTAATAATTCCCAATAACTTCAACCTTTTATAGGCTTGAAAAAGAGGATATTTCCTGTACTTTTATTGGTCCAATAATGCAGCAGAAATGGCAAAGAAGGTTACCCCTTTAATGAAGCAATATAATACCATCAAGACGAAATATCCTGATGCCTTATTGTTGTTTCGTGTAGGCGATTTTTATGAAACTTTTGGGTCGGATGCAGTGAAGGCATCGGGTATTTTGGGCATCACCTTGACTGCTCGAAATAACGGAGGAGAACAGATGGAACTTGCTGGATTTCCGCATCATTCTTTAAACACCTATTTACCAAAATTAGTAATGGCTGGTTGCCGTGTTGCTATCTGCGACCAGTTGGAAGACCCCAAGCTAACTAAAACCATTGTAAAGCGAGGTGTAACTGAGTTGATAACCCCTGGGGTTGCTCTTAATGATGATATTTTAAACTCAAAGTCAAACAACTTTTTAGCGGCGGTTCATTTTGATTCCGTAGGAACAACAGATCTCATAGGCGTAGCCTTTTTAGATGTTTCAACAGGAGAGTTTTTAACTGCTGAAGGATCGGCCGAATACATTGATAAATTGCTGCAAAACTTTAAGCCGTCGGAGGTGCTTTTCAGCAAACAAAAACGCGCCTTATTTGCGGATACATTTGGGTCAGATTTTCATGTTTTCCATTTGGAGGATTGGGTGTTTCAAGAAGATTATGCCATAGAGAATCTGCAGAAGCAGTTCGGAATTAAAAGCTTAAAAGGTTTTGGAGTAGATCATCTTAAATCTGGTGTTGTGGCGAGTGGAGCTGCCTTGCATTATTTAGGCGAAACACAGCATCATCAGTTGCAACATATTACCAAAATCTCTCGTATTGCGGAAGATGAATATGTTTGGATGGATCGTTTCACAATTCGAAACCTAGAATTATACCATTCTAACCATCAAAATGCTGTAACCCTTTTGGATGTCATAGACAAAACGATATCCCCTATGGGCGGGCGACTATTAAAGCGATGGATGGCACTTCCGTTGAAAAATGTAGATGCGATTACACGGCGTCATGAGGTGGTTAGCTATTTGCTGGATCATCAGGAAACGCAAGATAAAATTCAGTTAAACATTAAGCGAATAGGAGACTTAGAGCGCCTTATTTCAAAGGTGGCAACGAGTAGAATAAGTCCGAGAGAGGTTATTCAGTTAAAGAATTCACTCGAGGCGATTGTGCCCATAAAACTGCAGGCATGTCAGGCAAAAAATGATTCACTTAAGGTTATAGGGCAGGGCCTAAATGATTGTGAAATACTGAGAGAGCGTATCAAGGAAACTTTATTTGAAGAGGCGCCCGTCAATATTCTGAAAGGAAATGCTATTGCCTCAGGTTTTAATGAAAGCCTTGATGAATTACGCGCTATATCCACAGGCGGAAAGGAATATCTGGATGGTATGTTAGCGAGGGAGAGTGCAAGAACAGGAATTACGTCACTTAAAATTGCATCCAATAATGTGTTTGGATATTATATCGAAGTCCGCAATACGCATAAGGATAAAGTGCCTGAAGAATGGATTCGGAAGCAAACTTTGGTCAATGCTGAACGCTATATCACCGAAGAGTTAAAGGAATACGAAACCAAGATTTTAGGCGCGGAGGAAAAAATTGCGGCTTTAGAGCAAGAGATTTTTGGGAAATTGATTGCGTGGATGCTTCAGTTTATTGGCGTTGTACAACAAGACGCAGCGTTGATTGCCCAATTGGATTGTCTAGCGTCATTTGCCACACAAGCCAAGCAAGGAAATTACAGCAGACCTTTGTTTGATGACTCTACAGATTTGGATATTAAGGAAGGGCGTCATCCCGTTATCGAAAAGCAATTGCCGCCCGATGAACCTTTCATCGCGAATGATGTTTTTTTAGATCGCAATAATCAACAACTCATTATGATTACCGGGCCTAATATGAGTGGTAAGAGCGCCATTCTTAGACAAACAGCCTTGATTGTTATTCTAGCTCAAATGGGGAGTTTTGTGCCCGCCAAGGCGGTCCGGATGGGTGTGGTTGACAAGGTGTTTACGAGAGTGGGGGCCAGTGATAATATTTCCATGGGGGAGTCTACTTTTATGGTGGAGATGAATGAGACGGCAAGCATTTTGAATAATATCTCAGAGCGTTCGTTGGTGCTGCTTGATGAAATTGGTCGCGGTACAAGTACCTATGACGGTATTTCAATAGCATGGGCTATTAGCGAATATCTACATGAGCATCCTAGCAGGGCAAAAACGTTGTTTGCAACACACTATCATGAGATCAATGAAATGACCGAAACTTTTCCGCGCATTAAGAACTACAATGTTTCGGTGAAAGAGCTTAAAAATGATGTGTTGTTTCTTCGGAAATTGGTTCCTGGAGGTTCCCATCATAGCTTCGGAATACATGTAGCAAAAATGGCTGGCATGCCGCAGGCCGTTTTACATCGGGCAAATAAAATTTTAAAGCGCTTAGAGAAAAGTCATTCTTCCGAAGAACTTTCAGATAAAATGAAAGAATTGTCCAAGGATGAAATGCAGCTGAGTTTTTTCAAATTGGATGATCCATTGTTGGAAGAACTCAGAGACGAGATTCTGGAGATTGATATCGATACGCTCACACCGGTTGAAGCTTTAATGAAGCTGAACGAAATTAAGCGGATGTTGCAGCGCTCTGCTTCGGTGAAGTTTAAGAAATAGATTCGTTTAATAAAGATGTATCCCTACCATAACAAAATAAAGCAACGCATTAGCAATGGCGAATTTCTACGCTACGAATATGTTGAGAGCTACGAGAAAATAGCGCCTTGTTTAATGTTGTATTTCAATACACATCCCTACATGAGGCCCATACGCGAGCATCGTTTTGAGGAATATGAAGCTTTGTTCAAGTCAATGGAATAAGTAGTTTTTTCCACCTCCATTAAAATTACTGTGTATGATGAGGGCGTTGCCTTGCCCTCGCCCTCGCCCTGCGTAGCCTTGTGCGAAGCAGGGCCGGGCTTTCCGTTGCAATCTGCTTCGCAGGATTTTCACTACAATCCCTAACGCGAGTCCTGTCTCAATGTCTAGACAGAATCAATCTTTGGTGTTTAATAGGCGTGCCGATGACACGTTTCAGCATTTTGAATAAAAAATACGCGAATATTAGGTGAAAACAAGCGAATATTTAATAAGCGCTTACGCTTATACTTTTTAATATTTTTGAGCCTTAAAAATGACCACATTTGTATAAGAAACTTAAATACATAAACCACTGATCTTTTTTTAATGCATAGAGATTTTCGTGACAATTGAAACAAGAAAACGCCTAATGATTAACACAAGCGGCATATTTTTCGAACATCAAAAAAGGAGGGATAATCAAATGTTTATTTTGTATCTTTACTAGTACTCCCCTCATTAAATCAATTACTCCCCTCATTAAATCAATCTACTATGGATAATAAAAGACCTGCCAACATGAAAAATCTAATCTATTTATTAATAACTATTGTAATTGTTGCTTGTAGCAGCGATGACAAAACAAACACAGGTGATCGGGCTGACTTAGGTGGTGAAGCAGTTTATCTAGGCGTTAACGGTATTACGATAAAAGCAAAAAACTGGGCGGAAGCGGGAGATACGGGAGAAATAGGTGGTGTTACCTATACAGTTGTAGATGAAACGATGTTACGAGATTTGGTTTACTATGAAGAGGATGTTACGAGAATAGCAACTACTAGAGTTACTGATATGAGTTCGCTGTTTGCAAATGCTTTTGAATTTAATCAAGATGTAGGGAATTGGGATGTAAGTAATGTGACTGATATGCTCGGGATGTTTGCAGGTGCTTTTGAATTTAATCAAGATGTAGGGAATTGGGATGTAAGTAATGTGACTGATATGCTCGGGATGTTTGCAAGTGCTTATGTATTTAATCAAGACATTGGTAATTGGGATGTGAGTAATGTGATTAAAATGGAGACAATGTTTAATAGTGCGCGTGCTTTCAATCAAGACATTGGTAATTGGGATGTGAGTAAGGTGACTAATATGTCAGCGATGTTGTCAGCACACGAGTTTAACCAATATATTGGAAATTGGGATGT
>Ga0114916_1000489_pt1 | contig 26550 bp, 29 predicted proteins | sample MalvirAntarct_66_FD_83501 | JGI IMG/M metagenome (GOLD analysis project Ga0114916, IMG submission 83501) | Marine viral communities from the Global Malaspina Expedition - Malaspina viral metaG Antarct_66 | ecosystem: Environmental > Aquatic > Marine > Oceanic | place: West Anvers Island... | reverse complement strand
CTTGCAAGACAGCCCGATGACCGGGTCAAGGCGACGCTCGACAAGGTCGCCCGCGCAGGCCTCTCGGTGGTCTCGCTGCCGATGTGCAACATGTACCTTCAGGACCGTCGCGCAGATGGCACCACGCCGCGCTGGCGGGGGGTTACCCTGCTGCATGAAATGGCCGCCCGCGGCATCAATGTCGCGGTCGCTTCCGACAACACCCGCGATCCGTTCTATGCCTATGGCGATCTCGACGTGCTCGAAGTCTACCGCGAAGCCACCCGCATCGTGCATTTCGACCACCCGGTCGGCAACTGGCCCGCGACCGTGACGGCAAATCCTGCGCGCGCCATGGGGCTCGATGATGCCGGGGTGCTGACGGCTGGCAGCAAGGCCGATCTTGTGCTGTTTCGCGGCCGCAGCCTGACCGAACTTCTGTCGCGTCCCGAAAGCCACCGAACGGTGATCCGCAACGGCAAGGCGATTGACGCAACCCTGCCCGACTATTCCGAACTTGACGATTTGATGGAGCTCTGAGCCATGGACATGACCGCACTGATCGCCGATCTGGACGGCATCCGCATCGAGCAGAATGACAAGATCATTCAGCAGAAGAGCCGGGATTTCTATTGGTATTCCCCTGTGCTCAAGCGCCAGCTCGATCATGTGACCGCAGACCTTGTCGCGTCACCCCGGAACGAAGACGAACTGATCCGCATTCTCAGGGCCTGCTACCGCCATGATGTCCCTGTCACTCCCCGCGGCACCGGAACCGGTAATTACGGCCAGGCCATGCCACTGTCCGGCGGCCTTGTGCTCAGCCTCGCCGACATGAACGAAATCAAGCAGATATCTCCGGGCCGGGTGATCTGCGGACCCGGCGTGATCTGCTCCGATCTCGACAAGGCGGCCCGCGTGGCCTCCGGACAGGAGCTGCGAATGCACCCGTCGACGGCCCATACCGCGACCATTGGCGGCTTCGTCGCCGGCGGCTCGGGCGGCGTCGGCTCGATCTCCTGGGGAGGTTTGCGCGATTTCGGCAATATCATCCGCCTGCGCGTCGTTACCATGGAAGAGGAACCACAGGTACTCGAACTGACCGGCGAGGACCTGCACAAGGTCACCCATGCCTATGGCACCAACGGCATCATCACCGAGATCGAGATGCCGCTGGCACCGGCCTATGACTGGGTCGACGCCATTGTCGGCTTTGACAGTTTCGATGCGGCAGCAAGCTACGCCAATGCGCTGGCGCGCCAGGACGGGATTCTCACCAAGCTGATTACCGTTGTCGCCGCCCCCTGCCCGTTTGACTATTTCAAGCGCCACCAGAAATTTCTCCGTGAAGGCCAGAGCGTGGTCCTGATCATGGTCGCACCGCAGAGCCATGATGCCTTCAAGGCCTTCACCGCACGGAATTCGGGCGAGATCGTCTTTGACGCGACCACTGCAGGCGACCTCAAGGGGCTTCCGCCGGTATTCGAACTGGCCTGGAACCACACCACCCTGCGCGCGCTCCGGGTTGATCCGGCCTGGACCTACCTGCAGGTGCTCTATCCGTTCCCGAACCAGCTCGAGCTGGCCTCGAAGATGGACCGCATGTTCCACGGCGAACTGATCTCCCATCTCGAATTTGTCCGCTTTGATGGCGACATCACCTGCTTCGGCCTGCCTTTGGTGAAGTTCACCACCGAGGAGCGACTTGAGGAGATCATGGACCTGCACAACGAACACGGCTGCCCGATCTTCAATCCGCACCGCTATACCCTTGAAGAAGGCGGAATGAAGCAGACCGACGAGATCCAGCTTGCGTTCAAGCGCGAGGCTGATCCGAAAGGACTGCTCAATCCGGGCAAGATGATCGCCTGGGACGACCCCGATTATGACTTCAGCTCTGGAAAGACGTGGCTGTTCAAGGGCTTGAAACAGGCTAGCTAGGGCGATCAGATGCGCGTGCTCGTGGTCCATGCTCACCCGGTTGGCTCAAGCTTCAATGCGAGCCTGTTCCGCATGACAGTCGGGAGGCTGCAAGGCAACGGCCACGAGGTCGATGCGATCGATCTCTATCGCGATGGTTTCAATCCGGTGATGAGCGAGGCCGAACGGCTCAACTACCATGATATTGAGATCAACCGGCAGCCGGTCGAGGACTATGTGGAAAGGCTGCTGAAGGCAGAGGCGCTGGTGCTGGTTTATCCCGTATGGAATTACGGATTTCCGGCCATTCTCAAGGGGTGGATCGACCGGGTGTTTCTCCCGGGCGTGAGTTTCGGGCTGGTCAACGGCAAGGTGCGGCCGACCTTGCACAACATCACCCGTATCGTTGTCGTCACCTCGTATGGTGGCTCGCGTTTTCGAACCTGGTTGATGGGGGATCCGCCGCGCAAGATCGCCAATCGGATGCTGCGCGCGACCGTAAAGCCCGGCGCACCGGTCACCTATCTGGCCCATTACGAAATGAACCTTTCTACCGACACCACGCGGCACGCCTTCATGACGAAGGTGGAGCGCGCCCTGGACAAGTTTTGATGCGTATTCTTCTGGTTTACTGCCACCCTGTTCCCGAAAGTTTCTGTGCCAGTATCCGCGACACCGCGGTTCGCGCACTCGAGCAAAACGGCCACGAGGTGGATCTGCTGGATCTCTATGCCGAAGGCTTCGATCCGGTAATGCCGGCCGATGAACGCCGCCACTACAACGAAATGAAACTGGCCGATCACCCATTCCCGACCCATGCCAAACGCTTGCAGGCGGCCGAAGGTTTGCTCTTCGTCTATCCGACTTGGTGGTACGGGCTGCCGGCCATGCTCAAGGGCTGGCTGGACCGTGTCTGGACCCCGGATCTGACGTTTCGTATCCCCGATGGTCCCGGCCCGATCGAACCCTTGATGACGCACATCAATCTGCTCGGCGTGATCACCACCTGCGGTGCGCCGCGCTGGTGGTCCTATGTCGTGGCTCACCCGGGCAAGCGCACTATCCTGCGCGGCATGCGCGCGCTCTGCGGAAAGCGTTGCCGCCGGCTTTTCATGGCACATTACCTGATGGACAAGTCAACGCCCGAAAGCCGCGCCAGATATCTCGCCAGCGTGGAAAAGCGCCTGGCCAGGATCTCAGTCAAGTCTTGAAATTGTTCTGGTCCGGATGCGCCCGTGCAAAGGCCGGCAGCGCATCGCAGGCTTTGTGGATCGCCTGGATCCGCTTCAGTCCGGAGATGTCCGCGCCCCAGCGTTCGGCATTGTAGATCTGCGGGATAAGGCAGATATCTGCCAGCCCCGGTGCATCGCCATGGCAGAATGTCCCGGTGTCCGGATGATCGAGCATATTCTCGAACGCCTGGAGCCCGGCGCCGATCCACTTCTGCATCCAGGCCACTCGCATGGCGTCATCACCTCCGGCCAGATCAAGCACATGACCAACCACCGAAAGATTGCAGACCGGGTGGATTTCCATGGCGATCGAATGCGCCAGCGCCCGCACCCGCGCCCGTCCCGCCGCATCGTCGGGCAGCAGCGAAACGCCGCGGGTCTCGATGATGTACTCTATGATCGCGAGCGACTGCGTCAGCATCAGCCCGTCGATTTCGAGCGCCGGAACCAGCCCTTGCGGATTGCGCTTCAGGTGTTCCGGGCTCTTGTGCGCCTTGCTCAGCAGATCAACCACCACGGGCTTGTACTCGACGCCCGCGAGATTGAGCCCGATCCGCACCCGGTAGCTCGCCGAAGAGCGCCAGTAGTCGTAAAGAACAGGCGTTTCCATCGATTGGCCCCTATGCCTTGGACAGTTCCCTGGCGTGCAGCCAGTCGGCATGCTTGGGAGCCCTCTTGGTTTTCGACCATTCTTCAAGCATGTCCCACTTGACCGAGTCCAGCCGCTTGATCATGGCCTCTTCGTCCGGGTCCGGGCAGGCCAGCTCGACGCGATGGCCATTCGGATCGAAAAAATAGATCGAGTGGAAGATCGAATGGTCGGTCACGCCCAGCACCTCGATACCGTTGGCTTCGAGTTTCTCCTTGAACGCCACCAGGGTATCGCGATCCTTCACCTTGAAGGCGATATGCTGGACCCAGACCGGGGTGTTCTCGTCGCGCCCCATATCCGGTTTGGTCGGCAGTTCGAAAAAGGCCAGCACATTGCCCTGGCCCGCATCCAGGAACACGTGCATGTAGGGATCCGGCTCATGGGTCGAGGGGACCTTGTCCTCGGCAATGGCGAGAACGAAATCCATGTTCAGGTTCTCGACATACCAGTTGACGGTTTCCTTGGCATCCTTGCAGCGATAGGCAACGTGATGGATCTGCTCGATTTTCATGGCACTAGTCCTCCGTTCAGTCTTTCAGGGACGCGGCCTTCAATGCTTGCGAAAGCACCTCCCGGTCGCCGATGTGGTTTGCCAGCAGCAGGACCAGCCGCGCATTGAGTGCATCGCTCTCCGCCTTGCTCAGTCCCTCATGCACTGACAGCAGCTCGGCATAGAATTCGTCGGGCCCCTTGATGTTGGCTTTCGTGTTGAGCGCAGTCATGGATTATCTCCCGATCGCTTTTCGCAGCGCAGCCTTGACCGCTGCTTCATCATAATGGTCCCAGCGCGCAGCCACGTGCTGGTCCGGCCGGATCAGATAGACCGCTGATGTCGCGTCGCCGAGATAACGCTGCTTGAGATAGCCATCGGCATCGTCGGCAGTCGCCAATTCCAGCCGCTTGATCTCGATCCCGTCTACATCGAGGGTACCGGGCGCGTTTTCATCGATAGTCATCAGCTGAAAGCCAAACCCAGTTTGGTCCAGCAGCCAACCGCCCGGCACCGGCGCATCTACCAGCGGCGAGCCTGGGCGGCTGCGATCGGGCATAAGCGTGCAGTTCGGACCGTTGAGCGGCGAACCATCATAGGTGCACGGCACCGACAGCCGGCCGGAATTGACCATCGGCCGCGTCGCTTCAAAGCGCTCGGACAGGTCGAGCACGGCATCGCGGAAGATCCGGCTGATTTCCGATTTCGGCGTGATGAAATCGGTTGAGCGCGACGAGTTCATGATGTTCTCGTCGGCGCCGTGAACCCGCTCAGCATCGTAACTGTTAAGCAACGTTAGCGGTGACTTACCTTCAAGGATCAACTTCAGCTTCCAGGCCAGATTGTCGGTGTCCTGCAGGCCGGAATTGGCACCGCGCGCGCCGAACGGCGAGACCTGGTGCGCGGCATCACCGGCAAAGATCACCCGCCCCTCATGGAACCTGTCCATCCGCCGGCACTGGAACGTGTAGATCGAGCTCCACTCCAGCTCGTAGCTGATATCCTCGCCGAGCATGGCCTTCAGCCGCCGGTCGATGTTCTCGGGCTTCAGCTCCTCGGCACGGTCGATGTCCCAGCCGAGCTGGAAATCGATGCGCCAGACATTGTCGGGCTGCTTGTGCAAGAGCGCCGACTGCCCGCGGTTGAAGGGCGGATCGAACCAGAACCAGCGTTCGGTCGGAAACTTCGCCTCCATCACCACATCGGCGATGAGAAAATTGTCCTCGAACACACGGCCGACGAAATCGAGTCCCAGCATGTTCCGGATCGGCGACGCCGCTCCGTCGCAGGCGATCGCAAAGTCAGCCTGCAGCCTGTAGGGACCGTCCGGCGTGCTGATCGTCAGTTCTGCGCGTTCGTCATCCTGGGTCACCTCGACAACCTTGCTGCCGCCGCGCAGCTCGATCGGCTTTCCCTCGGCCTGCAGCTGGCGCACCCGGTCGACCAGGTACTGCTCCATGTAATACTGCTGCAGGTTGATGAAGGCCGGACGCTTGTGCCCTTCTTCGGGCAGCAGGTTGAAGCCGAACACCTGGCGTTCGTCAAAATAGACCTTGCCGAGATTCCAGACCACGCCCTTGTCGACCATCGGATCGCCGCAGCCGAGTCTGTCAAGGATTTCAAGCGGCCGCTTGGCGAAACAGATCGCCCGCGAGCCCCACGAGACCTTGTCGTTCTCATCAAGCACGACAACCTCAACGTCCTGCATCGCAAGGTCTATCGCCAAGGCCAGCCCCACAGGACCAGCGCCGACCACCACAACCGGATGCCGCACCGGTGTTGCCGAATCCTGGTCAGCAGAGCGCTGATACGGATAAAGCGGAACCTCGAATACCTTGCTCATGATCTCCCTTCCTGCTGATCACCAGGCCGATCCAGAACTGATCGGGCCTAGGCATCGCATTCCTCGAACCGAAATTATTAGTTACATATGTAACTATCAACCTGCAAAAATGCCTCTTGTATGGTGCACGTCGTTATTCCCGATGGAACTAAGTGCGTTGCGGCGGATGTAACGGGCGGACAGCGCCGCCCGCCCGGCTCACCCCTGCAACTGTGCCCACATTTCCGCATCGCGTTCCGCGGTCCAGATCCTCGGCGTATCGATGCCGCGGGCCTCGTCAAAGGCGCGGGCAACATTGAACGGCAAGCAGTGCTCGTAGATCGCGAAGTCCTTGAACTTCGGATCGCATTCGGCCCGCACCGCGTCCCATGCCTCTTTCAGCGTGCCGCCGCGTGCCACCACCCGGGCCACAGGCCGGTAGGTGGAATCGACGAAGTCGCGCGTGCTCTCGATGGCCGCATTGACCATCTCGCGGCCGACCAGCGCATCACCGCGTCCCGGACCGATCGCCTGCGGATCGAACATGCGGATCATGTCGAGCGTATCGCCCCAGTCGTCGAAATGACCGTCGCCGCAATAGCACGCCGAGTGGTACTCGACGATGTCGCCGGTGAACATGACTTCCTCATCGGGCACCCAGGCGACGATGTCGCCGGCGGTGTGGGCGCGGCCGAGATGCATCAGGTCGACCTTGCGCTTGCCGAGATAGACCGTCATGCGCTCGGAAAAGGTGGTCGTCGGATAGGTCAGGCCGGGAATGCTCTCATGGCCCTGGAACAGCCGAGGAAACCGCTGGAACTCGCTGTCCCAGTCTTCCTGGCCGCGCTCTTCAACCATCGCCCGCGCCACGTCGCCCATGATCACCGTCGGGGCATTGTAGGCCGACGCCCCCAGAACGCGCACGGCGTGGTAATGGGTCATCACCAGATGGCTGATCGGCTTGTCGGTGACCGAGCGGATCTTTTCGATCACCTTGTTGGCAAGCCGCGGCGTCGCCTGTGCCTCGACCACCATGACGCTGTCATCGCCGATGATCACGCCGGAATTGGGGTCACCCTCGGCCGTGAAAGCCCAGATGTCCCGGCCGATCTCCGTAAAGGAGATGTTCTTTTCCGTCATGTCACCCGCGGATGCGAATTTCTTGCTCATTGATCTGTCCTAAACTTTTTCAACTGTTTGCTCGATGGCGCCGAATATCGAATGGCCATCCGCGTCCTTCATCTCGATGCGCACGGTGTCGCCGAACCGCATGAAGGGCGTCACGGGCTTGCCCGATGCGATCGTCTCGATCATGCGGATTTCGGCAATGCACGAGTAACCCGCACCGCCTTCGCTCACCGGCTTGCCGGGATCGCCGTCCGGTCCCTTGTTCGACACGGTGCCGGAACCGATGATAGTTCCGGCGCACAGCGGACGGGTCTTTGCTGCATGTGCGATCAGTTGCGGAAAATCGAAGGTCATGTCGACCCCGGCATTGGCACGGCCGAACGCTTCACCGTTGAGATCGACATCGAGCGGCAGGCTGAGCTTGCCGCCATCCCAGGCATCACCCAATTCGTCAGGCGTGACCGTGACCGGCGAGAATGCAGACGACGGCTTGGCCTGGAAGAAGCCGAAACCCTTGGCAAGCTCAGCCGGGATCAGCCCGCGCAGGCTCACATCATTGACCAGCATCACCAATTCGATCGCCTCGCGGCAGGTGTCGATGTCGGCGCCCATCGGTACATCTCCGACAATGACTGCGACTTCGCCCTCGCAATCGATCCCCCACGCTTCGTCAGCCATCCGGATCGGGCCGCGTGGAGCCAGGAAGCTGTCGGATCCGCCCTGGTACATCAGCGGTTCTTCCCAGAAACTCGCCGGCATCTCCGCGCCGCGCGCCTTGCGCACCAACTCGACGTGATTGACATAGGCCGAACCGTCGGCCCACTGGTAAGCCCGCGGCAGCGGCGACAGCGCATCGCGCTCGTGAAACCGTTCAGTCGGCTCCGCACCGCTCTCGAGCATCTGGGCCACATCCCGAAGCCGCGGCGCCACGTGCTGCCAGTCATCAAGTGCCGCCTGCAGCGTCCGCGCGATATGCGGCACCCCCGAGGCGCGGGTGAGATCACGCGAGACGACGACGAGACGACCGTCCCGGCTGCCGTCACGAAGAGTGGCTAGTTTCATGCGATGTTCCTCTGTGGTTTGCCAGATGGACCTCAGGTTCCGGTCCATCTCTCCCTTTGTCTCTTCCCGGAACGGGGTCACCCGCTCCCCCGCGATCCGGGATAAGGCTTACTTGCCGCCCGACCAGCCACCGGCTTCCGGCGTGCCGTCGAATTTCCGTTCGATCCCCTCCCAGCAGTTCACATAGCCGCTCTGAAGAGTTTCCAGCTCCGCCGCGTAACGAGTGACCATCTGCGGGAAGCGGGTTTCGAACATGAACGCCATCGTGTCCGACAGCTTGACCGGTTTGAGCTCCATCGTCGAGGCCTTTTCGAAGGCGTCGTGATCCGGCCCGTGCGGCATCATCATGTTGTGCAGGCTCATGCCGCCGGGCAGGAAGCCTTCCTCCTTGGCGTCGTACTGGCCTTCGATCAGGCCCATGAATTCGCTCATGATGTTGCGGTGATACCAGGGCGGACGGAAGGAATGCTCGGCCACCATCCAGCGTGGCGGGAAGATCACGAAGTCGATGTTGGCCGTTCCTGCCTCGCCCGAAGGGGCTGTCAGCACGGTGAAGATCGACGGGTCCGGGTGGTCGAACAGGATCGCTCCGACCGGCGAAAACGTTCTCAGATCGTACTTGTAGGGCGCGTAATTGCCATGCCAGGCCACCACGTCGAGCGGCGAATGGCCGATTGCGGTGACATGAAACACGCCGCACCACTTGATGTGCACAAGGCAAGTCGTTTCCTTGTCCTCATAGGCCGCTACCGGCGTCTTGAAATCGCGCGGATTGGCGAGGCAGTTGGCGCCGATCGGCCCGCGTTCGGGAAGCGTGAACTTGGCGCCGTAATTTTCGCAGACATAGCCGCGCGCCCGTTCGACGCCTTCGCCGCGCATCACCTTGAACATCATGCCGCGCGGCAACACCACGATCTCCAGCGGGGCAACTTCAATGATGCCCATTTCGGTGAAGATTGTGAGCGCGCCTTCCTGCGGCACGATCATCATCTCGCCATCGGCATTGAAGAAATAATTATCTTCCATGTCTGCGGTCAGCGCGTAAATGTGCGTCGCCATCCCGACCTGTCCGACCACGTCCCCGGCGGTTGTGATGGTGTGCAGCGAATCAAGAAAATGCACGTCCCCGTCCAGATAGGGTGTCGGATCCCAGCGGCGCTGGCCCAACGACAGGATGCCCGAATCCTGAGCCGGCGCCGAGCGCCAGTACGGCCGGTCGATCACCCTGAAATCCGTCGTGTGACGAACACTCGGGCGGATACGGTAAAGCCAGGAACGCTCGTTGGTACCGCGTGGCGCGGTGAATGGAGAGCCGGAAAGCTGTTCGGCATAGAGCCCGTAAGCGCAGCGCTGAGGCGAATTCTGCCCCTGTGGCAAAGCACCCGGCAGGCTTTCGGTTTCAAAGTCGTTTCCAAAACCCGGCATATAGGCAAGCGACATTGCAGCACTCCGATAACTGGTCAAATCAGGGCCGCATAAAATCAGTTGTAAATGTAACTATCAACCTTGTCGCGCACGATATGGATGCGCCGTCGGAAGCATGGTGAAATAAAAGGAAACCCATTAGCATCGGATCGGACCTATTGGATCAACCACAGAAACCACAGCTGCTATCCGGGAGGCTCATGTGTCCCTAGAATCAGAGTTGCGCACCTGGGACCGGAAGTCCGCAAAAGCCATCATTGAGATCCACGAGAACAATGCCGCGGATGAAGATTTGATGGACAGGCTTGTTTCCCTGGCGGGCGTCAAAGATCTCGAAGCCGGCGCCACCTGGCTTTTGAAGCACAGGCTCGAAAATGCACTCGACAAGCTCGACCCCGACCTGACCCTCAAACTGGTGGATTTGCTGCCCGGACTGTCAGACTGGGAGGCCAAACTGCATTGCCTGCAGATTTTTCCTCATATCGCCTCTTCCGGGCTGAGCACGGAGACGGCGTGGCGTTTCCTGCTCGCTTGCAGCCGGGAGCCGAACAAGTTTGTCCGGGCCTGGGCCTATTCCGGCCTGCATCAGCTTGCTCTTGACCATCCGGCATATCGCGAACAGGCACGCGCCGTTCTGGAAGCAGCCGAACGAAGCGAAACGGCTCCTTCCGTGAGGGTGCGGTTGCGCCGGGCTCTCGAGCAAGGCTTGCCGGAAGGCCCAGCCTGAAGCCGCATGGACGCTGTTTGCCTGCGCTCCCCCGGTCGGTTTGGTGTCACAATTGGCAGTTCATCCGCGTTGAGGACCGGAATCCGAAGACATGGCGAAAAAGGCCCGTTTCACTTGTCTCCTGGGCAACAAATCCCCGTCTTTCATAGAGCGCACGAGCGCGTGGATTGCTGTCGATCACATCGAGACGAATACGCGCCAGCCCAAACTCGACGGCTTTCACCCGGACGGCGTCGAGAAGCATGGTACCGACACCCTGCCCCCGCGCAGAAGCGGAAACGAAGATTCCGTCCATCAGCAGCGTGCCAGCTTCAACCGGCCGCTCCAGCACTGAAAGCAACAAACCGCGCCAGAAACCACCAACCGGCCCGTAAACCTTTGACATCTCCCGCAAGCCGCCGCCGACAAATCCGCCTTCGGTCGTCTTGAAGCCGACAATCCCGAGAAGTTCTCCGCGTTCCGACACGGCGCTGATCGCATGCGACGGGTCGATTGCGCTGCGCAGGAAAGCAAGCGCCTTGGCTTCGGGTTTCAGCACCGGCATCAGCTTGCCCTTGAAGGCTTCCCAGAACAGGCCGGCAGCGACGTCGCGATGATCCGCTCTCAGACCTTGCTCAATCGAGATCGATGCGGAATCAGTCATTGGAAGTGGCCTCGTTGAAAAAGTCCGGCGCTGCCGGTAGCGTCAGCGAAGACGCGGCTGTGATGAAAGCCGCCAGCGGCGCAACGCGCGCCGATGCCTTCTTCTATTTTAGTTCCTCGATCATCGCCGAGAAATCGCGTCCCTTGCCCTCGCCCGCCACGAACTTGTCGTAAAGCTCGGTGGCCCGCGCGCCCATCGGCGTTTGCGCCGACACACTGCCTGCCGCCTGCTGCGACAACTTCAGATCCTTGAGCATCAGTTCGGCAGCAAAGCCCGGCTTGTAGCCATTGTCCGCCGGGCTTTGCGGACCGACGCCCGGCACCGGGCAATAGGTGTTGACCGACCAGCAGGAGCCCGACGAGGTCGAGACGACGTCGAACAGGCTTTGTGCGGAAAGCCCCAGTTTCTCGGCCAGAGCGAAAGCCTCGCAGGCGCCGATCATCGAGATGCCGAGCAGCATGTTGTTGCAGATCTTGGCCGATTGGCCAGCACCGGCCGCGCCGCAATGCACCGCTTTCTGACCCATGATCTCGAACAGCGGCGCGGCGCGCGAAAACGCCTCGTCGCTACCCCCGGCCATGAAGGTCAGCGTCCCCGCGGCCGCTCCGCCAACGCCGCCCGACACAGGCGCGTCGACGGAAAGCAGTCCGTTTGCGGCTGCCATGTCATGCGCGGCACGGGCGCTGTCCACGTCGACGGTCGAGCAGTCGATGAACACCGAGCCCTTCGACCCGGCCGGAACGATTTCGGCATAAACCGACCGAAGGATATCTCCATTCGGCAGCATGGTGATCACCGCATCCTGACCGGATGCCGCTTCCGCCGCCGATGCTGCATTGACCGCCCCTTCAACGGTGACGCCCGCCACATCAAAACCGGTCACCTCATGCCCGGCCTTGATCAGGTTCGCCGCCATCGGCGCGCCCATGTTGCCCAGTCCGATAAATCCGATTTTCATGACGTCCTCCCAAACACTTCATTCCCGAACGGCAACAGAGCCGTGGCTAAATATCGATATCGCCGCCCGGTGGTTCAGACAGCATCGCTGCCACCGTATCAGCCGTCACATCTTCAACGCTTGCGTGACGCCAGCGCGGATTGCGATCCTTGTCGATGATCGCCGCACGAATTCCTTCGACAAAATCACCTTCAGAGGCACTGCGAGAGGTAAAGCGGTACTCCTGTTGCAGCGCCGCGCGAATGTCGTCGCTTTCCCGTGCCCGCCGCACGAGCTCAATGGTGCAGTTCGTCGAAAGCGGCGATCCGGAGCGAATGGCCTTGGCTGTGGCGGTTCCCCAGTCGTCATTGGGCAAGGACGCCACGATGTTGCTCAACCTGTCAGCGCCGAAATGCGCGTCCACCTGAGCCCGTATGGCCATAAGCGGACCGTCTTCGGGATCCCGCGCAAGGGCAGCTACCGCCGACCAGTCTCCAGTCTCGATCAGTGTTTCGGTGAGCCCGGGCCACTCGGCTTCCGGAATGAAAAAATCGGCAAAACCGGCCAGGATCGCATCCGACGCATTCATCCGGTAGCCGGTCACGCCGAGATACTCGCCCAGCCGACCCGGCGCCCGCGCCAAAAGCAGCGTCCCGCCGACATCGGGCACCAGCCCGACGGCGCATTCGGGCATGGCGATCTTAGAGCTCTCGCCGACCACCCGGTGCGAACCATGCAGCGACACGCCGACGCCGCCACCCATGGTGAACCCCTGACAGAGTGCAACATACGGTTTTGGATAAGCGGCAATCTTGGCATTGAGCCTGTACTCGTCGCGCCAGAAGGTTCGGCCCGCATCAAAATCGTCCTTGGACGCGGTGTCGTACATGTATTGCAGGTCGCCACCGGCGGAAAACGCCTTGTGGCCTTCCGCATCGATCAGAACGCAGGCGACGTCATCGTCGTCACGCCAGCCGTCGAGCGCCGCCTCGATTTCCAGCACCATCTCGTAGGTGACGGCATTGAGGGCCTCGGGCCGCTGCAGTGTGATCTGTCCGATCCGGCCAATCTTGCGAATGCGGATGCTCATGCGGCGCGTTCCGAAAGCAGCGCCCGCGACACGATCAGCCGCATGATCTCATTGGTGCCTTCAAGGATCTGGTGGACCCTGAGATCGCGGACGATCTTCTCGACGCCATAATCCGCCAGATAGCCGTATCCGCCATGCAGCTGCAGCGCGTCATTGGCGACATTGAACGCCGTGTCGGTGACGAACCGCTTCGCCATGGCGCAAAACTTGGTGGCGTCGGGTGCCTTACGATCGAGTTTGCTTGCCGCCTGGCGCAGGAAGATCCGCGCCGCCTGCATTTCGGTTTCCATGTCGGCAAGCCGGAACTGAAGCGCCTGGAACTGGTCGATGGTTTTGCCGAAGGCTTCGCGCTCGCCCATATAGGCGAGCGTCTTGTCGAGCGCCGATTGCGCGCCGCCGAGTGCCGAGGCTGCAATGTTGAGCCGCCCGCCGTCGAGCCCGCTCATGGCATAACGGAAACCGGCGCCCTCCGCACCAAGCAGATTTTCGGCCGGGATCACGCAATCGTCGAACTGCACCTGCGAGGTCGGCTGCGAGCGCCACCCCATCTTGTTCTCCGGCGCACCGAAGGAAAGCCCGGGCGTGCCGTCATCGACGACCACAGCCGAGATCCCCTTGGGGCCATCCGCCCCAGTGCGGGTCATGACAAGGTAGAGATCGGAGAACCCGCCGCCGGAAATGAACGCCTTGGTGCCGTTGAGCTTGTAGCCTTCGTTGGTGCGTTCGGCGCGGGTTCTGAGCGCCGAGGCATCCGATCCCGAGCCGGGTTCGGTCAGGCAATAGGATGCGATCTTGTTCATGGTGACGAGATCGGGCAGCAGCCGCGCCTTCATCTCGTCCGAACCGTAGGAAGCGATCATCCAGCTGCACATGTTGTGGATCGACAGGAACGAGGCCACCGAAGGACAGGCCATCGACAGCGCCTCGAACACCAACGTCGCGTCGAGCCGGGTCAGGCCCGAGCCGCCGTCCTCTTCCGGAACATAGATTGCCGCCAGTCCGAGGGCGGCTGCTTCCTCGAGCACCGAGCGCGGGATCGCCTCTTCCTTTTCCCATTGCGCGGCGAAGGGCGCGATCTTCTCGGCGCCGAAATCCCGCGCCATGTCGAAGATCGCCTGCTGTTCCTCGTTCAGCTCAAAGTCCATGGCCATTCCGCCTCCCGGTGCCTGACAATATCCTTGCGTGGTTCGATCACCCCATGGTCGGAATTACGAACTCGGCTCCTTCCTTGATACCGGAAGGCCAGCGCGCGGTCACCGTCTTGGTGCGCGTATAAAACCGGAATGCGTCCGGGCCGTGCTGGTTGAGATCGCCGAATCCGGATTTCTTCCAGCCGCCGAAGGTGTGGTAGGCCAGCGGCACCGGGATCGGCACATTGACGCCGACCATGCCGATGTTGATGCGGCTGACGAAATCGCGCGCGGTGTCGCCATCGCGGGTATAGATCGCGGTGCCGTTGCCGTATTCGTGCTCCATCGGATAGCGCAGCGCCTCGGCATAGGTCGGCGCACGGACCACCGAAAGCACCGGTCCGAAGATTTCCTGGGTGTAGATGTCCATGTCGCGGGTGACATTGTCGAACAGGCAGCCGCCGATGAAGTTGCCGTTCTCATAGCCCTGCAGCTTGAAATTGCGGCCGTCGACCACCAGCTTGGCGCCCTGCTCGACGCCGGAATTGACCAGCCCCAGAACCCGGTCGCGCGCCTGTTTGGTCACCAGCGGGCCGAAATCGACGTCATCACCGCCGGTGTACGGCCCGATCTTCAGTGCTTCAACGCGGGGTGCCAGTTTCTCGATCAAGAGATCGGCGGTCTTTTCGCCGACGGGCACCGCGACCGAAATCGCCATGCAGCGTTCGCCGGCAGCCCCGTAGCCGGCGCCGATCAACGCGTCGACGGCCTGGTCCATGTCGGCGTCCGGCATGATGATCATGTGGTTCTTGGCGCCGCCGAAGCACTGCACCCGCTTGCCGTTGGCGCAGCCGCGGGCATAGATGTACTGCGCGATCGGCGTCGATCCGACAAAGCCGATGGCCATGATCTCCGGATGATCGAGAATGGCGTCGACCGCATCCTTGTCGCCATTGACAACATTGAGGATGCCGTCGGGCGCACCCGCCTCGCTCATCAGTTCGGCCAGCATCAGCGGCACCGACGGATCGCGCTCGGAGGGCTTGAGAATGAAGGCATTGCCGGCGGCGATCGCCGGGCAGAATTTCCACATCGGGATCATGGCCGGAAAATTGAACGGCGTGATGCCGGCGACCACACCCAGCGGCTGGCGCAGCGAGTACATGTCGATGCCAGGACCAGCGCCCTCGGTGAACTCGCCCTTCAAGAGATGCGGCGCGCCAAAGCAGAACTCGGCCACTTCCAGACCGCGGATCACGTCGCCCTTGGCGTCGGGAATGGTCTTGCCGTGTTCGCGCGACAGCGCTTCGGCCAGCTTGTCCATGTCGCGGTGCAAGAGCTCGACGAACTTCATCAGCACCCGGGCCCGCTTCTGCGGATTGGTCGCAGCCCAGCCGACCTGCGCGCGCGCCGCAACTGCGACGGCTTCCGCCATTTCATCATTGGAAGCCAGCGGCACCTTCGCCTGAACTTCACCGGTTGCCGGATTCATCACGTCGGCAAACCGGCCCGACTTGCCCTTCACGTGCTGGCCGCCGATATAGTGGGTGAGTTCTTGCATGGTCCTGCCTCCGGAATGATCACGTTGAGCACATCTTGCACTCACCGAACTTGAAGTTCAATCAGCCGGATTGCTCAACCGATGTGCACAAACTGTAGCCCGGCGGAATCAGACGGTGTCAGGAAGCCGAAAGTCCGCCATCAACCTGCAAGGTCTGGCCGGTGACGAAACTCGATGCCGGATCAGCAAGATAGATCATGCCGGTAATCACTTCCTCGACCTCGGCCAGCCGGCGCATCGGGATTGCCTGAACCATGGCAGCTTCCGCCGCCGCACGATCCTTGCCGGCCCTGTCGAGAAAATCGGTCGCCATCGGCGTCCGCGCGAACGAGGGGCAAAGCGCGTTGACCCGCACGCCGCGGCGCGCATATTCGATCGCCGCAGACTTCGTCAGGCCCACGACGCCGTGCTTGGCCGCCGCATAGACCGAAAGCATTGGCGCGGCCACGACGCCGGCGACGGAGGCGACATTGACGATTGCGCCTGTCTCGCCGGTATCGCGAAAACGCTGCTCGAGCGCCGGCAATTGCGCCCGCATGGCGTAGAACACACCCATCAGGTCGATATCGATGACCTTGCGGGCGTCAGCGATCGGCGTCCTTGGCAGCGGCATCATGTCATGCACGATTCCGGCATTGTTGATGGCAATGTCGAGCCGTCCGAATTCCGACAACGCCTTTTCCACCAGCCGTTCGGACAGTTCCGGATCGGAAATGTCGCCGCTGACCACGACCGCCTGGCCGCCGAGTTCTTCGGCCAGGGCGTCAAGCCGACCGGAGGCGAGATCGCTGAGCACGAGCTTTGCCCCTGCCTTCGCGAAATGCCTGGCTGCCGCCTGCCCGAAACCACCGGTGGCGCCGGTCAGGATGACCGCCCGTCCCTGAAAATCCGCCATTGTTCAAGCCTTTCCCGACATGATGTCATTCGCCATGGCCGCAAGTTGCGGCACCGCCTTGCCGATTTCGCGGGCGCGTTCAGGGTTGGAGGCATTGCCGTCGAGCGCGCGCTTATAGACGCCTTGCAGGATCGCCGCGAGCCTGAAAAACGAAAATGACAGGCAGAACGTCCAGTTGTCGACTGCAATGCCGCTACGCTCGGAGTAGAGCGCCACATAGTCGGCTTCACTCGGGATGCCGAGTTCAGCCCGGTCAAGCCCGCCCAAGCCCCGGAACCCGCTCTTGTGCGGCAGACGCCACTGCATGCACTGGTAGGACAGATCCGCCAGCGGATGACCGAGCGTTGACAGTTCCCAGTCAATCAACGCTCGGACTTCCTCGCCATGGGGCGCAAAGATCATGTTGTCGAGGCGGTAGTCGCCATGCACCACCGAAACGAGTCCGTCATCGTCGGGCAGGTTTTCCCAAAGCCATTCCATCAGCCGATCCATGGCCGGAAGTTCCTCGGTCTTGCTGGCGATGTACTGTTCGCTCCAGCGCCGGATCTGCCGCGCGAAATAGTTTCCCGGACGTCCGTAATCGGACAGTCCGGCAGCCTCGACATCAACCTTGTGAAGCCGCGCCAGAACATCGTTCATGCCGTCATAGATGGCAGAGCGCTCCTGCGTGCTGACTTCAGGCAAGGCCGGGTCCCAGAAAATCCGGCCCTCGACCAGTTCCATGACGAAATACATCCGGCCGATGGCACTGTCTTCTCCGGAAAGCCCAAAGACCTTCGGCACCGGCACGTTGTTTGCAGCCAGCGCCTTCATCACCCGGTACTCGCGGTCAACCTGGTGGGCCGATTTCAACAATGTCCCGGGTGGCTTGGCCCGAAGCACATAGCGCCCGCTGTCGGCCTCCACCCGGTAGGTCGGATTGGACTGGCCGGTGTTGAATTTCTCGATCGCATGCAGGCCTGAAAACCCCGGCACGAGCTCATGCAACTCGTCTGCCAAGGCTTCCATGTCGAAAGGTTGTTCTTCCATCTCACGCATCCTTGAAAAGGCGGATATCGTGTTGCACCGACAGCCCGCCGTCAATCGGCAGGATCGCGCCGGTAATATAGGCCCCTGCCCGACTGCACAGATAGAGCGTGGCGCCGGCCACATCGTCGGGGCCGCCAATGCGTCCCAACGGTACGCCTGCGCTGACGCGTTCCACTTGTTCTTCCTTGGCCGTTGCGAAAGCGGTCATCCGGCTTTGAAACGGTCCCGGGGCGAACGCATTGACAGTGATGCGCCGTCCGGCAAGTTCTTCGGCGAGGATCCTGGTCAGGTGATGAACCGCAGCCTTTGAGGCCGAGTAGGAATAAGCCCCGTCGGCGGCCGGCTGGGTTCCCATCACCGAGCCCAGATTGATGATCCGCGCCGGATCGGCGTCACTTGCCGCCGCGACCAGCAGCGGTGTCAGATCCCGCGTCAAAGTGAAAAGCCCCGCCACATTCACCGACATCACCTTGGCCCATGCGGCGTGGGGAAACTCTTCATAAGCTGCACCCCAGGACACGCCGGCATTGTTGACGAGTATGTGGAGACGGTCAGTCCGCGCCTTCACGGCCTCGACCAAGTCGGCAACACCTTCCGCCGTGCCGACGTCGCCGGCAAATCCCTCGGCCGAACCTACCGCGCCCAGCGCATTGATCTCTTCGGCCACACGCACGCAATCCTCCCCCTTGCGCGATGCGATCATCACGCGAGCGCCGGCCTGAACCAGACCTGTGGCGATCATGCGTCCGATACCGGTCGCACCACCCGTGACCAGGGCCGTTTTGCCCTTCACCCCGAACAGATCGCCAAGATAGCTGTCGCTCGCATCACTCATGTCTTCTCTCTCCCCGTGCAATGAACGGCCTTACCAGCGCCGCATCACGTTCTGACGATAGCGTTGTCTCGTCGATTGACAACATACTCGATAGTATGTTCAAGTTGCAGCCAACTGCAAGACGGTTTGAAAATATTCTTCGCAACATACGGCACGAGTGCCGCAGGACGGGATGGAGGCAGATCCAGGGATGGCGACCGCGACGCGATCGACCAAATACCGGCGTCAGAGCGACACGGATCTTTCCCGCATGGAAATCATGGAGGGCGCCGCACTGTGTTTCGAGGCGCGCGGATATTCTGCCACCAGTCTCGACGAGGTCGCGGCCCGGATTGCATCGACCAAGGGGCGGATCTACCACCACTACGCCTCCAAGGCAGAACTCTTCCTCGATGTCTATCGCACCGGCATGATGATGAACTTCCAGGCTATCGAGCCCATCCTCGAACGCGACATGCCGCCCATCGAGCGGCTGAAGGCCGTGCTCAAGGCGCATGTCATGTGCGTGATCCGCACCAAGGCTTTCCAGAACGTCGTCGGCCAGGGCGTCGATATGCTCAGGCACGGAACCATGCCCGCCAACGAGCACGCCGAACTGCGCCAGCTGGCGCAATTGCGCGACACCTATTCGGAGCATTTCAGCAAGGTGCTGGAAGATGCCATGGCCGCCGGTGACATCGAATTCGCCAACATCAAGATCGCGCTCAACTCGGTCTTCATGTGCATCAACGGACCCATTGTCTGGTTCACCCCACGAAAGGGCCAGGACCAGAAGGAAATCGAAGCCGTCGCGGACGAGTGTGTACTCTACGCAATCCGGCTTCTTGGCTACACGGGCAAGACGCCCTGAACGAACATCTGGAGGAGGATTTCCATGACCGAAGCAAAGCCGATGGATCTTGGCGTTACCAAGCATCTGCAACCCATTCTGGAAGCCGTGCGCGACATGGTCCGCAACGAGATCATGCCGCTTGACGAGGAATTCCTCGCCGAAGTCGGCGCCAAAGGCGACCGCTGGAGCTACACCCCGCGCCAGACGGAAATCCTCGAGAGCCTCAAGGCCAAGGCCAAGGAACGTGGCCTGTGGAACCTGTGGCGCACCCAGTCCGACCGGGGGCTGACAACCGTCGAATATGCCTATCTCGCCGAGGAAATGGGCAAGGCGCATCTCGGCGCCGAGACCTTCAACTGCTCGGCGCCCGATACCGGCAACATGGAGGTGTTCGACCGCTATTCCACCGCCGAACACAAGAAGCAGTGGCTCGAACCGCTGCTCAATGGCGAAATCCGCTCCGCCTACCTGATGACCGAGCCGAATGTTGCCTCGTCCGACGCCACCAATGTGTCCATGGCATGCGTCCGTGACGGCGAAGACTACGTGCTCAACGGCGAGAAATGGTGGGCCTCTGGCGTGGGCGATCCGCGCTGCAAGATCTACATCGTCATGGTCCGCACCGGCGGCGAGGACACGCCGAAACACGCCCGCCACTCGATGATCCTGGTTCCTGCCGATACCGCCGGCATCGAGAAGCTGCGGCCGATGCAGGTCTATGGCCAGGATGACGCCCCGCATGGCCATTTCCATCTCAAGTTTACCGATGTCCGGGTTCCGGCGAGCAATCTGCTGGTTGGCGAGGGCAAGGGCTTCGAGATCGCCCAGGGCCGTCTCGGACCGGGCCGCATCCATCACTGCATGCGGGCGATCGGCCAGGCCGAAATGGCGCTGGAGCTGATGTGCAAGCGCTCGCTCGAGCGCGAGGCCTTCGGCAAGAAACTGGCCCAGCTCGGCGCCAATTACGACATCATCGCCGAATGCCGCATGGAGATCGAACAGGCAAGGCTTCTGTGCCTGAAGGCCGCCTGGATGATGGATCAGGGTAACGGCGTCGCCGCAGCCCCCTGGATCAGCCAGATCAAGGTGGTGGCCCCGCGCGTGGCGCTCAAGGTCACCGACGAAGCGGTGCAGATGTTCGGCGCCCAGGGCATTTCCCAGGACACGCCGCTGGCCCGCAGCTGGACCCACCTGCGCACGCTCAGGCTTGCCGATGGTCCCGACGCCGTGCACCGCCGCCAGGTGGCGCGCACCGAACTCAAACGCTACACGCAGGAAAAGGTGTGATCTGTCATGAAGGCGATTGTCTGTCCCGAATACGGTCCGCTCTCCAACCTGGAATTCAGGGAGCTTCCTGATCCGGAACCCGACCCCGATGAAGTCGTCGTTCGGGCCGAAGCCATCGGCGTCAATTATCCCGACGGCCTGCTGGTGCAGGGGCTTTACCAGATGAAGCCCGAAACGCCGTTTATTCCGGGCATGGAAGCCGGCGGCACCGTCGAGGCGATTGGCGACAACGTGAGCCACGTCAAACCCGGCGACCGGGTCGTGGTGATGCTCAACAATGGGGCTTATGCCGAGAAGGTCCTGGCCTCTTCGAACCGCGTCTTCCCGCTGCCCGACAATATGCCCTTCACCGACGCCTGCGCGCTGATGTGTGCCTGGGGCACCTCGCATCACGCGCTCAAGCAAAGGGCAGACCTGAAGCCGGGCGAAACCCTGCTGGTTCTCGGCGCTGCCGGCTCCACCGGTCTGGCAGCGATTTCCATCGGCAAGGCGATGGGTGCGCGTGTCATCGCAGTTGCCTCCAATGAGGAAAAGCAGCAGGCTTGCCTGGAAGCCGGGGCCGACCTCGCCCTGCCCTATGAAGGATTGCGCGAGGCGCTCAAGCGCGAAGCCCCGGGTGGCGTCGACGTGGCATTTGATCCCGTCGGCGGCGCGGCCTTCGATGTCGCAGCACGCGCCATGGCCCGCAATGGCAGGCTTCTTGTCATCGGCTTTGCCTCGGGCGAGATCCCGAAGCTTCCTGTTAATCTGGTTCTGCTCAAGGAGTATTCGCTTGTCGGCGTGTTCTGGGGTGCCTTCGTGGCCAAGGAACCCGAGGTCTATGCCGCCAACAACCGCGAGCTGTTCGGCTGGCACGCGGAAGGGCGGATCAAGCCGCATATCGATGAAACCCGACCGCTGTCCGAGGCGGCGACCGCACTCAAGCGCATCCTCGATCGCGGCGGCATCGGCAAAACCATCCTCATTCCATGAGGACCGCCCCCTAAAAGGACTGATAAATGACCCTGCCCGCCAGCATGAATGCCCTGATCCTCAAGGGCCACGGCTTCGCCCCGACCCGCGAGGGAGCGGCGATCGAGACCCTTGAACCTTACCTTGAATATGGCACGCTGCCGGTGCCAAAGCCGGGTCCCGGCGAGGTCTTGATCCGGGTCCGCATGGCATCGGTAAATCCGTCCGACCTCTACTTCATCAAGGGCGAGTACGGCCAGCCGCGCATCAAGGGCGCGGCTGTAGGTTTCGAGGGTGTCGGTGACGTCGTTGCCGGCTCGGGTCTGTACGCTGCCTATCTCAAGGGCAAGCGGGTGGCCTTTGTCGGCGGCGTCAACGGATCCGGCGCCTGGGCGGAGTACATCGTCGTTCAGGCGGCCATGTGCGTCGTGGTCAAGCCTGCAATGCGCGACGAGGATGCGGCCGGCCACGTGGTCAACCCGGTAACGGCCTGGACCATGTTCGACATCGTCAAGGCGTCGGGCTCCAACAGCTTCGTCTTCACCGCCGCCTTTTCTCAACTCGGCAAGCTGATGGCGGGCCTGGCTCGAGACAACGGCATCGCAATGATCGCCGTCATCCGCAAGGAAAGCCAGGCTAACCATCTCAGAGAGCTCGGTGCGAAACATGTTCTGGTCGATTCGGACCCGGAGTTTGCAGCCAAATTCGCGGCCCTTTGCAAAACCGAGAAACCCCGCATCCTGCTCGACGCGGTCGCCGGCCAGGTGTCTGCCGACCTGTTCGCAGCCATGCCCGCTCGCGCCCGCTGGATCATCTACGGCAAGCTCGACAGCGAAGCGCCGGTCCTGAAGGAAGCCGGGCAATTCATTTTCATGGGCAAGAGGATCGAAGGCTACTGGCTGATGAACTGGTTCCGCAAGGCCTCGATTGTTGAAAAACTCAGGACCCTCCGCGCAGTACAGAACCGCTTTGTCTCGGGCGCCTGGAACACCGAAGTGGTGGCAACAGTCAGGCTAGCCGACGTTATGCGCGACCTGCCCGATGCCGTGAAAATCGGCGATGGCAAGGTGATGATCGTGCCATGATCCGAAAGAGACCTAAATCATAACATTAGATTTTCATTCTATCCTAATGTAATGATTCATTATTCGTCCGCTCTTAACAAACCGGATGAACTTCTATCGTTTGCCGCAAGCACGTGAAACTTTCCTATTGCGTTTTCCGTCCTATCTTCAGCACCATGGAGGTACGGTCATGACTAGAAACGCCCATTTCATTGCATTCCTGACGGCATCGCTCACTGCCCTTTTGTTCTGGTTGACGCCCGCCCGATCCGATGACGCGGCGACGGCACGGTCCGTCATAGAAAGCCAGATCAATGCCTTCCTCAATGATGACATGGCGGCAGCTTATTCGTTTGCCGCTCCTTCGATCAAGCGGATGTATCCGGATCAGAATCGCTTCTTCGATATGGTCAAGCGCGGCTATCAGCCTGTCTACCGTCCCGGCAACTTCGCTTTCGGCCGCTACAAGGGCGCACAGGACGGATCGGGCATGGTTCAGGAGGTCATCATCCAGGGGCCTGACGGACAAGACTGGACCGCCCTCTATTCGCTTGAGAGGCAGCCCGACGGCAGCTTCAAGATCAACGGCGTCCAGATGATCAAGGCCGCGGCCCCGCAGACCTGACCCCTTCGCCTGCTGGAGGCGAAAGTATTCGTCACGCGCCTGAAACCGACTGGAACCGGGCTGCTTCTGCAATGTTGGGCGTGAGTTGGAGCCGGTTGCCAGCTGGCTCCGCATCACCCTATGATTGACGGCAATGTCGCTCTGACAACAAGCGCGTCAGCCAAAGCAGAATGGAGAATTGCCGTGAGTGTGGCCTTCACCAAGGAAGAAAGTTCCGAAACCGCGGCGGAAACGCAACTCCCGGACCGGCCAATCTCGAACCATCCGAACCTGGTAACGTCGAATGGACTGAAGCAGCTCGAAGCCGAGCTGGAGAAAGCCCGATCAGCCTATGATGCCGCCGCCGCCATCGACGACGTCAACGAACGTCGCCGGCAGCAGGCAGTGCCGGTGCGCGATGCCCGCTACTTCGCCGAACGCGTCAGCACGGCGCAGGTCATGCCCGATCCGTCTTCCCGCGAGATTATCGCCTTCGGTTCAACGATCACCTATCGGCGCGACGACGGTCCGCCGCAGACCTATCGGATCGTCGGCGAGGACGAGGCCGATCCGAAAACCGGCACTATATCGTTTGCTTCACCCGTCGCCCGCGCGGTGATGGGCAAGGCGGTGGGCGATGTCGTCGAACTTGGCGACCAGGAGCTCGAAATCGTCGCCATCGCCTGACAAGACCCCCGGAAGCCAATTTGAGGCTTCTCAACCGGTCGCTTGTGCCAACCGCAGTCTCCTTGCGCAGCCAAATGCCTATCGCCGCGCGGAATAGTAAAGCCCGCCGGCAATCAACAGCAATATGAACGCACCAACTCCAGTGACCAGGGGAATGATGCCGGCCATCTCGTCAAAATGACGCCGGCCGGAGACGGTCTCCAGCCCCCACCAGCCGAACACCATTCCGGCAAGGCTGACGAGCGCCAGACCCATCGCAAGCTGCTTCATCAGGGAGTTGCCGCGTTCATGCAAAGACCCCGAAAGCTCACGTCTCGCTATCGCCGCCAGTGGCAGCGCGTGGTGTAGACCCTGCCCCTGGAATTGCGATACTGGCATTTGCCGTCAGCCGTTTCGAACAGGTACGTACCGAAACCGCCAATCAGAGCGCCGGCAACGGCTCCGCCCACACTGTTTGATGCGATTGCGCCGACGGCTGCGCCGATGCCCGCTCCACTGGCGGTTTTCTCGGTTGTCGTGCAGGCGGCCAATGTGGCGGCTGCAGCGATAACGATGGCCACTTTCACAACATTCATAGGTTTTTCCTCGATCTGATGCATTGCGGAGATCCCGATCTCTCCACCGAATAGTCTGCGCCTGATGCGTTTTACGGTCAAGCGAGAGCGAGATCGGTTGCCATGACGGCACCGGCCGGGCCGGTCACACCGATGTGGCCTCGTCTGCTGCAACTGTTGTGGCATCAGCACCTCCGACAAACGATTTTCCCCGGACAAAGAATCCGCTATGAGGGGGCGCGATGGCCGAACCGGCCGCGCAAAGCGTCACCCGTATTCAAGGATATGTCGACCATGCGATTCCGACTTGCACTCCTGGCGCTCTCCGCCGCTGCCCTTTCAGCCTGCACAACCGCCGGGGTGGCGTCAAACCCGCTTGAAGCGCGCTGGAACGGCAAGTCGGCCGGTGCTTTCTTCGCCGCCTACGGGCCTCCGGTGTCCGATACGGCCGGGGCCGGCGGTACATCCACCTATATTTGGCGCGGCGGCTTTTCACGGGGCAAGTCCTGCCTCGTCGAACTCTCGGTCGGCAAGGACTATCAGATCAAAAGGATCAAGGCGCTGTCAGACAGGCCCGGCACGAATGGCGGTCCCTCGCATTGCGAACAGACGCTCGACGCGGCCTGAACATTTCTCTAGCCGAGCGCTGCGATATCGCCTCTTGCCCAGCGCTCCTGAGTCTCGGCAGAGAACGCCTCGAACGCCTGTGCTTCGATCGAGGCGCGGATGCCGGCCATCAGATCCTGATAATAGCTCAGATTGTTCCATGTAATCAGCATCATGCCGAGAATCTCGTTTGAGCGGACCAGATGATGCAGGTAGGCGCGGGAATAGTCGCGCGCGGCGGGGCATGAACTTTCCTCGTCCAGCGGCCGGTGATCCTCGGCGTGCCGGGCGTTCTTCAGGTTGATCTTGCCGTGACGGGTGAACGCAAGGCCATGGCGACCGGCACGGGTCGGCATCACGCAGTCGAACATGTCGATGCCGCGGCCGACCGACTTGAGCATGTCGTCGGGTGTACCGACGCCCATAAGATAGCGCGGTTTCGTCGCCGGAAGCAGCGGACAGGTGACGTCGAGCATGTCGAGCATTACATCCTGCGGTTCGCCGACGGCGAGGCCACCCACCGCATAGCCCTTGAGATCAAGTCCGGATAGGCCCTGCGCCGAACGTTCGCGCAGCTTCGGAATGTCTCCGCCCTGAACGATGCCGAACATCGCCTTGCCGGGCTGATCGCCGAAGGCCACTCGGCAGCGCTCGGCCCAGCGCAGCGACATCTCCATGGCGCGCTCGATCTCGGTCTCGCTCGCGGGCAGCCGCACGCATTCATCCAGCTGCATCTGGATGTCGGATCCGAGCAATCCCTGGATCTCGATCGAGCGTTCCGGGCTCATCTCGTGGCGCGAGCCGTCGATATGCGACTGAAACGTGACACCTTGCTCGCTGATCTTGCGCAAGGCCGAGAGCGACATCACCTGGAAGCCGCCTGAATCGGTCAGGATCGGGCGCTCCCAGCGGGCGAAATTATGCAGCCCGCCAAGCCGGGACATCCGTTCGGCACCCGGCCTCAGCATCAGGTGATAGGTGTTGCCTAGGATGATATCAGCACCCAGGTCACGGACCTGATCCATGTACATTGCCTTGACCGTCCCGCCGGTGCCGACCGGCATGAAAGCCGGAGTCCGGATCGTACCGCGCGGCATCGAGATTTCGCCACGCCGCGCCTTGCCGTCGGTGGCGCGAAGCTTGAACTGGAAAGTCTCAGTGGTCACAGGTCGCTCCGGAACAACAGGCTCGAATCGCCGTAGGAATAGAACCGGTAACCGGTTTCGATGGCATGGCGATAGGCATTCCTCATGGTCTCAAGACCCGAGAATGCCGAGACCAGCATGAACAGCGTCGAACGCGGCAGGTGGAAGTTTGTCATAAGCGCGTCCACGGCTCGAAAGGTATAACCGGGCGTTATGAAGATGTCGGTCGGGCCCGACCAGGCCTTTATCGTGCCGTCCTCATT
>Ga0114916_1000484_pt1 | contig 26677 bp, 20 predicted proteins | sample MalvirAntarct_66_FD_83501 | JGI IMG/M metagenome (GOLD analysis project Ga0114916, IMG submission 83501) | Marine viral communities from the Global Malaspina Expedition - Malaspina viral metaG Antarct_66 | ecosystem: Environmental > Aquatic > Marine > Oceanic | place: West Anvers Island... | reverse complement strand
ATGCCGGACGACCGGCCGGTCGGGGGCGACGTGGAAGGCGTGCGCCACCGCCTGCAGGTCGGCGTCGCTGCGGGTGACGCGCTCGTGCTGGCGCTGGTGCTCCAGCCAGGAGCCGACGAGGAAATATTCGAGGTAGCGGCCGGGCTCGGTCGTGTCCTCGAACAGGCCCCAGGCATGGGCGCCATCGCGACGCCGCTCGCCCTCGAGCGCGTCCATCGCGGTGACGAAGGCGGCCGCACTGGCGGGCTCGATGCGGTATTCCACCGTGACCAGCACCGGCCCGCGATCATGCGTCACGGTCTCGTCGACCACGGGTGCCGGCCAGTGCGCCGAGGGCGCGTGGTCGAGCGTCTCGCCCTGACCGAGCTTCCAGCGGAAGGTCAGCGGGATGACGGCGACCGCACCGGCCGCCGCGATCACCAGGGCGGCCGGGATGCCGAGATGCGCCGCCGCCTGTCCCCAGACCAGGCTGCCGGCGCTCATCGCGCCGAAGAAGACGGTGACGAAGACCGACAGGCCCCGCGCCCTGACCCAGTCCGGCAGCGCGGTCTGCGCCGAGACGTTCAGGCTGGAGAGCACGGCGATCCAGGAGGCGCCGGCGACGAGGCTCATGGCCCCGGCGGCATAGGGATCGCGCACCAGGGCGAAGACGAGCAGCGTCGCCGCCGTGCCCAGCGTACCGGCGGCCACCAAGCGGTCGGGACCCAGGACGGCGTTCAGGCGCGGCAGCAGCACCGCCCCCGACACGGCACCGAAGCCGACGCAGCCGAGCAGCACGCCGTAGAGCATCGGGCCGCCGCCGAGCAGGTCGCGCGCGATCAGCGGCAGCATCGCCCAGTAGGCGTTGGCGAACAGGAAGAAGGCGACCGCGCGGACCAGCGTCGCCCGCATCGGCCCGCTGGCGCGGACATAGCGCAGCCCGGCGCGCAGGGCGCCGACGAATTGTTCCGGCGGCAGCGTGCGCGCCGCGGCGGCCGGCGGATGCCACCAGATCAGCGCCGCGACGACGACGATGAAGGAAAGCGTGTTCAGGAAGAACGGCGCCCAGATGCCGACCGCGGCGATGACGACGCCGGCGAGCGCCGGACCGATGGCACGCGAGACGTTGATGCCGACGGAGTTCAGGGCGACCGCCGGGCGCAGGTCGCGACGCTCGACCAGCTTCGGCACGATCGCCTGCCACGCCGGCGCGACGAAGGCGGCGCAGCTGCCCATGACGAAGGTGAAGCAGAGCAGCGTCAGCGGCGTGACCCGGCCGGCGAGCACGAGGAGGCCGAGCGTGCCGGCGGTGACGATCATCACCGCCTGCACGACGATCAGCAGCCGGCGCCTGTCGACGATGTCGGCGAGCGCCCCGGCCGGCAGCGAGAATAGGAAGACCGGCAGGGTCGTCGCGGTCTGAACCAGCGCCACCATGAACGGCGACGGACTGAGCGACGTCATCAGCCAGCCGGCGGCGACGTCGTGCATCCAGGTGCCGATGTTGGAGATCACCGTCGCCGTCCACAGCACGGTGAACGCGGTGTAGCGGAACGGTGCCAATGCGCCGGTGCTCGCGCCGGTCGCCGCACCGTCTGCCGCCGCGGGCTTCGCGCTCCCGTCCATGTCCCCCGCCACTAGCCGGCCATGAAGCAGGAGCAGCCGAGTGCGCCCCAGAACGCACCACGGTCGTCGACGGGCAGCGGTGTGGTCCAGGCGATCTGGTGGGCATGGCCGTGCAGCCCGCAACCCGATCCGCAGCCGTCGTGGCAGGCGCGCGCGTGCCGGGACGGTGCCGTCCCGGCCGGTCTGGTGTCGCCCGCACCCCGTGTCCAGTGACCGCCGAACAGGCCGACCGGCGACCAGTCCGGGCTGGGCGGCGGCAGCGGCGGCGCAAGGTCCTGGAAGTCGCCCGACCCGTGGACCGGCCGGCCACCGACGATGGTCAGCACGGAGACGATGTCCTTGATCGCCTCCTCGGGCACGGCGAAGTAGTCGTCGGACAGGACGGCGATGTCGGCGTAGCGGCCGGCCTGCAGCGTCCCCTTCACGTCCTGCTCGCCCGAAAACCAGGCCGAGCCGGCGGTCCAGAGGCGCAACGCCTCGGTCCGGTCGACGCGGTTGCGCTCCGGGTAGAGGCGCATGCCGCCCAGCGTCCTGCCGCTGCTCAGCCAGTAGAGCGAGACCCACGGGTTGTAGGAGGCGACGCGCGTCGCGTCGGTGCCGGCGCCGACCGGCAGCCCTGCCGCCAGCATCTTCGCCACCGGCGGCGTCGCCTCGGCCGCCGCCGCACCGTAGCGGTCGACGAAATACTCGCCCTGGAATGCCATCCGGTGTTGGACCGCGATGCCGCCGCCGAGTGCGGCGACACGGTCGATGTTGCGATCCGAGATGGTCTCGGCATGGTCGATGATGAAGCGGGTCTGGAACGGCTGGCGTCCGTTCACCCGCTCGAACACCGACAGGAAGCGGTCGATGCTCTCGTCGTAGGTCGCATGGATGCGGAACGGCCACCGGTTCGCCGCCAGCAGTTCGACGATCGGCTCGAGTTCGGATTCCATGACCGGCGCCAGCTCCGGCCGCGGCTCCAGGAAGTTCTCGAAGTCGGCCGCCGACCAGGTGAGGTTCTCGCCGGCCCCGTTCATGCGGAGATAGGCGCCGCCGGCACCCGGCTCGGTCATCGCGATCCAGCGCTCATAGTCGCCAAGCTCGCTGCCCGCCTTCTGGGCGAACAGGTTGTAGGCGACCCGCACGGTCATCTCGCCGGCATCGTCGAGCTGCTGGATGACGCGATAGTCGTCGGGATAGTTCTGCCCGCCGCCACCGGCGTCGATGACCGACGTGACGCCCAGGCGGTTCAGCTCGCGCATGAAGTGGCGCGTCGAATTCACCTGCTGCTCGACCGGCAGCTTTGGTCCCCGCGCCAGGGTCGAGTAGAGGATCAGCGCCGACGGCCTGGCGATCAGCAAGCCGGTCGGCATGCCGTGCGCGTCGCGCTCGATCAGCCCGCCCGGCGGGTTGGGCGTATCCTTGCCGAAGCCCAGCACGTCGACCGCGGCCTTGTTCAGCAGCGCCCGGCCGTAGAGGTGCAGGATGAAGACCGGGGTGTCGGGTGCGGCCGCGTTGATCTCGTCCAGGGTCGGCATGCGCCGCTCGGCGAACTGGAATTCCGACCAGCCGCCGACGACGCGCACCCATTGCGGTGCCGGCGTGCGGTCCGCCTGGGTCTTCAGCATCCGCAGCGCGTCGGCCAGGGACGGCACACCCTCCCAGCGTAGCTCCATGTTGTAATAGAGCCCGCCGCGGATCAGGTGGGTGTGGCTGTCGTTGAGACCCGGCACGGCGCGGCGGCCCTTCAGGTCGACGACCCGCGTGGCCGGACCGGCCAGCGGCATGATCGCCGCGGCCGGGCCGGCGGCAAGGATGCGGCCGCCGGCGATCGCCAGCGCCTCCACTTCGGGATTGGCGCGATCGAGCGTGGTGATGCGGCCGTTGGTCAGGATCAGGTCGACTTCGGTCATCGTCGCTCCTTCGGCGCGCCGGAAGACGGTTCCGGTTCCGGCACCGACCAGTGCGGCGGCGGCGGATTTGAGGAGGGTGCGGCGGCTCGGCTGCATGACGGGTCTCCGGGGTGCTCGGCCAGAGCTGGTTGGCCCGAGGAACTGAGCCGGAGCCGGGATCCCGGTGTGGGGCGGCTCCGGCCCGCGCGGTCAGCCGGCGTGAACCGGCGCCAGCGCCTCGTGCTGCTGGGCGGTGCGCTGCGGCGCCTTGTGGACCATGGTGTAGGCGTAATCGACGCCCATGCCGTAGGCGCCGGAATGCTCGCGGACCACCGCCATCACCGCGTCGTAGGTGTCGCGGCGCGCCCAGTCGCGCTGCCACTCCAGGAGCACCTGCTGCCAGGTGACCGGCACCACGCCGGCCTGGATCATGCGCTGCATCGAGTAGTCGTGCGCCTCCTTGGAGGTGCCGCCCGAGGCGTCGGCGACCATGTAGATCTCGTAACCGCCCTCCAGCATCGCGCCGAAGGCGAAGGTGTTGTTGCAGACCTCGGTCCACAGGCCGGCGCAGACGATCTTCCTGCGGCCGTTGGCGGCGAGGGAATCGCGCACCTTCTGGTCGTCCCAGGAGTTCATCGAGGTGCGCTCGAGCAGCTTCTTGCCCGGGAACACGTCGAGCAGTTCCGGGTAGGTGTAGCCGGAGAAGCTCTCGCTCTCGACCGTCGTGATGGTCACGGGGATGTCGAAGATCTTCGCCGACTTCGCCAGTGCCACGGTGTTGTTCTTCAGCACCTGCCGGTCGATCGACTGCACGCCGAACGCCATCTGCGGCTGGTGGTCGATGAAGATCACCTGGCAGTTCTGCGGGGTGAGCTGTTCGAGCTTGGGATTGGTCATCGCTTGTCTCCGGGTCGTGTCCGAAAGGACGGGGCTCAGGCCTGGATGAAGGCCAGCAGGTCCGCGTTGAGCTGATCGCGGCGGGTCTCGGCGAGCGCGTGGGAGGCGCCCGGATAGACCTTCAGCGTGGCGTCCTTCACCAGCTTGACGGTCTCGTGGGCGGAGGCCGCGATCGGCACGATCTGGTCGTCGTCGCCGTGCACGATGAGCGTCGGCACGTCGAACTTCTTCAGATCCTCGGTGAAGTCGGTCGCAGAGAAGGCCTCGATGCAGTCGTAGACGTTCTTGAAGCCGGCCTGCATGCCCTGCAGCCAGAAGGAATCGCGCATGCCCTGCGAGATCTTCGCGTCGGGCCGGTTCGCGCCGTAGAAGGGCGTCGTCAGGTCCTTGAAGAACTGCGAGCGGTCGGCGAGCACGGCGGCGCGGATGCCGTCGAAGACGTCCATCGGCAGGCCGCCGGGATAGGCGTCGGTCTTCAGCATGATCGGCGGCACGGCACCGATCAGCACGGCCTTCGCGACGCGGCCGGTGCCGTGCCGGCCGATATAGCGGGCCACTTCGCCGCCGCCGGTGGAATGGCCGACATGGACGGCGTCCTTCAGGTCGAGCGCCGCCGTCAGCGCCGCCAGGTCGTCGGCATAGGTGTCCATGTCGTTGCCGTTCCAGGACTGGCTCGACCGGCCATGGCCGCGCCGGTCGTGGGCGATGACGCGGTAGCCCTTCGATCCCAGGAACAGCATCTGGCTGTCCCAGGCGTCCGCAGTCAGCGGCCAGCCATGGCTGAAGACGACCGGCTGGCCGGTGCCCCAGTCCTTGTAATAGATCTCGGTTCCGTCCTGCGTGGTGATGGTCGCCATGTGCCTGTCTCCTCGTGTGGGCTTCGGGTCGGCGCCGCCCATGCCGCGCCGGGAGAGGGCCGCCCGGATGCCGGCGGCCAGCGCATCCGGCCGCAGCGGCTTGGTCAGGAAGCCGTCCACGCCGGCATCCTGCGCCCGCCGCCGTGTCATGTCGTCGGGGTAGGCGGTCATCAGGATCGTGGGCAGCGGCGTGCCGTCCGCCACCAGCCGGCGGTACAGTTCCAGCCCGGTCATCCGCGGCATCTGCATGTCCACGATCAGGCAGATCACCTCGGCCGCAGTGCCGGACAGCAGGAAGGCCTCCGGATCGGAATAGGGTGCCACCGCGAAGCCCAGGGCCCGCACCAGCCCGGCGATCGCCGCGAGCGCCGACCCGTCGTCGTCGACGATCGCAATGACCTTGCCGACCGTGTCCGCCTCCCCTCGCCATGTCCCGGCACGTCGCCGGCAGCACGGAGGGTCGCCGCCGCGGCGGTATCGCCGCAATCAGACGATGGTATCGGCGAACCAATCCATGGATGGGGCGCGGACGGGCCGGGTCAGGACGGGCCGGGTCAGAACAGGACGGGCCGGATCAGGACAGGCCGGATCAGGACCGGCGATCCTCCGCCAGCCGGTCCACGATGCGCACGAGGTCCGGCAGGGTGTCCGCCTGCATCTTGCGCATCACCTGGGCGCGGTGCGCCTTCACGGTGATCTCGCTGAGGCCGAGGTGGGCGGCGATCTGCTTGTTCAGCCGCCCGGCGGCGACCATCAGCATGACCTCGCGCTCCCGCGGCGACAGGGCGGCGACGCGTTCGGCCAGGACGGCGCGCGCCGCCGCGTCGGCGCGCCGTGCCGCGTCGATGGCGAGCGCGCGATGGACCGCGTCGAGAAGATCCTGGTCGCGGAACGGCTTGGCGAGGAATTCGACGGCGCCCGCCTTCATGGCGGCCACCGACATGGGGATGTCGCCGTGGCCGGTGATGAAGACGATCGGCCGCTCATGGCCGTCGCGCGCCAGTTCGCGCTGGAACTCCAGCCCGCTGCGGCCGGGCAGCCGCACGTCGAGGATCAGGCAGCCCGGTTCGCCGCAGAGGCCGGCGTCGACGAAGGCCTGGACCGAGGCGAAGGCGCGGGCGGCGAGGTCGACCGAGCGCATCAGGCCGAGCAGGGAGTCCCGCACGGAGGCGTCGTCGTCGACGATGAAGACCGTGGGGACGATCGCGGGCGGCGCGCCGTCCATCACGCCCGCTCCGCACCGCTAGCGGGCATTGTGGCAGTCGGGAGCGTTGCGGTCGGGAGCGTGGTGGGTGCCAGCGCGGCGGGCAGGGTGAAGCGGAAAACGGCGCCGCGCGGCACGTTCTCGGTCACCCAGAGGCGCCCGCCATGCGCCTCCACCACGGAACGGCAGAACATCAGGCCCAACCCCATGCCGTGCGCCTTCGTCGTGAAGAAAGGCTCGAATATCCGTTCGCGCAAGGCCTGGTCCAGCCCCGTTCCGCCATCCTCCACCGAGACCAGGACGCTGCCCATGCCGTCGGCTTCGGAGCGCACCAGCACCGCGCGCTCCGCGTCGGGCGCAGCGTCCACGGCCTGGAGGGCGTTGCAGAGGAGGTTCGCGACGACGTGGCGGATCTGGACCGCGTCGCCGACGGCCGCGGGAAGGTTCGGGTCGAGGGCCGTCCGGAGGTCGACCCGAGCCAGCCTCGCATCCGCCCGGACCGCCGCCAGGGCATCGCCGATCACGACGTTCACGTCCAGCGGGCCGTGCTCGCGGCGATCCTCGCGGAACAGGCTGCGGATGCTCTGCACGACCTCGCCCGCGCGGTGGCCGTCGGCGACGATGCGCCCCAGCGCGGCGCGCGCCTCCTCGATATCGGGCGGGCGCTTCTGCAGCCAGCGCAGTGCGGCGTCGGCATTGGTGACCATGCTGCCCAGCGGCTGGTTCACCTCGTGCGCGATGGCGGCCGACAGCGCCTCCATCGTCGCCAGCCGCCCCTCGCGCTCGCGCCGCTCGGTGGCGAGCGCGCGGGCGAGCTGCGCGTGCAGGGTCGTCGTCTCGGCGAGCAGCACCATCAGCACGATCGTCGCCGACACCAGCCCGAAGAAGCGGCCCGACCACCAGCCGACGCTGAACCGGCTCGAACTCAGGAACGACAGCAGCAGCAGCTCGACGAGGAAGGTCACCATGACCACGATCAGCCACAGGTCGAGCATCGACCGCCGCCGCAGCACGAGCAGCAGGAGCGCGACGACCGCCAGCGCCGTGCCGGCGCGCGGCACCCAGATCCAGAGATCGGCTGGCCGCCGCGCATCGCTCATGAACGGCGGAAGGTGCGCGTCGCCGGCGATGATCGCCGCGCACAGGACGATCGACGCGACGGTCACGGCGACCGCCCAGGTCACCGCCGCGCGCTCCGGCGGCGCCGAGAGCGCTCCGGAACGGCGATCCTTCAACAGGACATAGCCGAGGACGAAGATCGGGAAGCCGAGCCGCCGGGCGGCCGCGATCCACGCTGTCGCCTGCATGCCGTCGTTGAGCGCGCCGAGCGGCGGGAACACCCCCGGAAAGGTCAGCGCCCAGGGAATGACGGTGATCGCCGCGAACAGGTAGCCGAGGCCGAGCACCAGGATGGCCGGCGATCGCTGGACGGTGAACAGGACCAGCAGCAGGACGGCGGTGATCAGGTCGTTGATGAAGATGGCCGTGGCGTAGGCGGGAAGAAAAGCCTCGCTGCCGGGCAGCGCCCCCTCGGCGAACGGCGCCACCACCAGCAGGGCGACGATCAGCCCGCCGACGACCAGGGCGGCGAGCCGCTCCTGCCGCGGGCTCGCCCGCGCCACCGACAGGAGCGGCAGTCTCTCCCCGCCCGGATCCGTCGCCATCCGCCCGTCCCGCTCCAATAGAGCCATCGCGATCGGTTTCTTCGCCTTCGGCCCATAGCCCACCAAGAGGGTCCCGGAGATCGTCAGGCCGCGCAAGGTCGTGTTCCTTCCTCGTCGCCAAGGAGGTCCCGCCGGCGATGCGGGAACGGGGTGCCGGGTCCTTCTTCCTCACCAACAATGCGAGCTCGCTGCGCAGGCGCAAGCAGATGACGGGACTGTCGCTCTACTATCCCCGGGTGATGATGCGCACCCTGGCCCAGGTGCTGACCGAGGAATATTCCGAGCACGGCGTGCATGTGGCGAACATCGTGGTCGACGACCTGATCGACTCGCCCGGCACGCGGGCGCTGCCCAAGGCGCAGAGCAACCCGGAGATCGTGATGAACCCGGTCAGCATCGCCGACTCCTTCTGGTACCTGCACACCCAGGACCGTTCGTCCTGGACGCACGAATTGCAGCTCACGCCCTTCTCGACCAAGCCGAGCTACTGACCTCCGCCGCTTGCATGGCGGCGCGGCGCGTGGATTGATCCCGGGCTGCGCGCCCGGTTGCTTCCGACCCGACGCGCCCATGATCGGGAGCGTCGGGACAGGATGGACACATACGACTACATCGTCGTCGGGGCCGGTTCGGCCGGAGCGGTGGTGGCGAACAGGCTGTCGGCGGACCCGCGCAACAGGGTGCTGCTGCTCGAGGCCGGTCCGGCGAGCCACCCCTGGTCGCACATCCCCGTGGGCTACGCCAAGCTGGTGAACAACCCGGCGGCGAACTGGCTCTACAGTTCGGAGCCCGAGGCGGGCACCGGCAGCCGCCGCCTGCCGGTGCCGCGCGGGCGCATCCTCGGCGGGTCCAGCGCCATCAACGGCCTCGCCTTCGTGCGCGGCCAGGCCCAGGACTTCGACGGCTGGGCGCAGATGGGCAACCAGGGGTGGAGCTATGCCGACGTGCTGCCCTTCTTCAAGCGCATGGAGCGCTACGAGGGCGAAGGCGACGATGCGTTCCGCGGCCGCGACGGGCCGCTGCGCGTGACCAACCCGGCGCCGCGCGAACCGCTCTACGCCGCCCTGATCGAGGCCGCGGGCCAGGTCGGCATCGCCCACAACCCGGACTATAACGGCGCGGTCCAGGACGGCATCGCGATGAGCCAGGCGACGATCGCGGCGCGCCGGCGGATGAGCACGGCGCGCTGCTATCTCGACCCGGCGCGCCGGCGGCCGAACCTGCGCATCGAGACGGGGGCGCTCGGCCAGGCGCTGATCCTGGAGGGCAGCCGCTGCGTCGGCGTCCGCTACACCGTGGGCGACCGGTCCGAGGAGGCGCGCGCCGGCCGCGAAGTCGTGGTCAGCGCCGGGTCGATCAACTCGCCGCAGCTGCTCGAACTGTCGGGGATCGGCCAGGGCGACCGGCTGCGCGGCCTGGGCATCGAAGTGCGGCACGCGCTGCCCGGCGTCGGCGAGAACCTGCGCGACCATTACGCGCCGCGCACCCGGTGGGCCGTCGGCAGGAAGGGGGTCACCTTCAACGATACCGGCCGCGGCCTGGGCCTGGTCGGGCAGGCGCTGCGCTATGCCCTCTACGGCCAGGGCATGCTCTGCATGGTCGCGGCACCGCTGCGCGCTTTCGTGCGCTCGCGCGAGGGACTGGAGGCGCCGGACATTCTGCTGGGCTGGGTCCCGATGCTGACCGAGGCCGGGCCGAAGGGCCCGCGCATCTCCCGCCAGTCCGGCATGACCTGCTACGCGCACGCCATGCGACCGGAGAGCAAGGGCCATGTCCACATCGTCTCGGCCGACCCGCGTAAGGCGCCGGCGATCACCTTCAACTTCCTCTCGTCACCGGCCGACGCCGACCTGACCGTCCGGGCGATCCGCATCGCGCGCAGCGTGATGACCGCCCCGGCCCTCGCCTCGCTGCAGATCACCGAGCTCGCGCCCGGGCCGTTGAACGGCGACGACGAGATCCTGGACTGGGCGCGGCGCGTCGGCGAGACGACCTATCACCCGACCGGAACCTGCCGGATGGGCAGCGACCCGTTGGCGGTCGTCGATGCCCGCCTTCGGGTTCACGGCATCGCGGGCCTGCGGGTCGCCGACGCCTCGATCATGCCGACCCTCACCTCGGGCAATACCAACGCGCCGTCGATCATGATCGGCGAGAAGGCGGCGGACATGGTGCTGACCGACGCCGCCTGAGCCGAAAAGGAAAGGGCCGGCCAACCGGCCGGCCCCCCGTTCCTCACGCTGCGGCGTGCCCTACTCCGCGGCCTGCGCCATCGGCGGCTCGATTTCCGCCAGGATCTTCGGCGGCGACATCGGCAGGCTGTAGAAGCGGTGGCCGAGGGCGCCGTGGACGGCGTTCGCGACCGCCGAGAGCACCGGCACGAGCGGTACCTCGCCGACGCCGCGCACGCCCTGCGGATGCTTCGGGTTGGGTATCTCGAGCATGACCGCGTCGAGCATCGGCAGGTCGGAGCAGACCGGCATCCGGTAGTCGAGGAAGCCGGGGTTATCGACCTTGCCGTTCTTGTCGTAGATGTACTCTTCGCTGAGCGCCCAGCCGATGCCCTGGGCGACGCCGCCCTGGATCTGGCCCTCGACGTAGCTGGGATGGATCGCCCGGCCGACGTCCTGGAACGCCGTGTAGCGCACGACTCGCACCGTGCCGACCTCGGGGTCTACTTCGACGTCGCAGATGTGCGTGCCGAAGCCGCCTTCCGCACCCGTCGTGTTGAGCTGGGCGCCGGCGCCGATCGGGCCGCCGGTGGCGTTCGCCTTGGCAGCGATCTCTGGCAGGGTCAGCGGCGGGAACTTGCCGGCATTGTCGCTGACCGGCCGCGCCTCGCCGTCCTCCCAGACGACCGCTTCCGGGTCGATCTTCCAGATCTTCGCCGCGCGCTCGCGCAGCTGGGTGATGACCTTCTCGGTCGACTGGGTGACCACGATGGCCGAGGCGAAGGTGACGCGGCTGCCGCCGGTCAGGTTGCTGAAGCCGACGGTGCTGGTATCGCCGATCAGGACCGAGACCTTGCGGTAGTCGATGCCGAGCAGTTCGGCCGCAATGTTGGCGGTCGAGGCGCGCGAGCCGCCGACGTCCGGATGGCCGGTGATGACGATGACCGTGCCGTCCTCGGCGATGTTGACCTGGGCGCTCGACTCGCCGCCGGCGTTGAACCAGTAGCCGCTGGCCACACCACGTCCCTGGTTCGGGCCGAGCGGCGCCTTGTAGTGCGGATGCTCCATCGCCGCCTTGATCGTCTCGATATAGCCGATGCGTGGGAAGGTCGGGCCGTAGGCCGCCTTGGTGCCCTGCTTGGCGGCGTTCCTCAGCCGCAGTTCGAGCGGATCGATCTTCAGCGCCTCGGCCAGTTCGTCGAGCACGCACTCGGCCGCATAGGCGCCGATCGGCGCGCCGGGCGCGCGATAGGCCGCGACCTTCGAGCGGTTGGAGACGACGTCGTAGCCCAGCGCGTGGACGTTCGGGATGTCGTAGGGCGTGAAGGCGCAGCCGGCGGCGCCGCGAATGGGCGAGCCGGGGAAGGCGCCGGCCTGGAGGTAGAAGGTGCCCTGGGCGGCGACGATCCGGCCGTCCTTCGTGGCGCCCATCTTGACCGTGCTGTAGGCGCCGGAGGTCGGGCCGGAGGCGCGGAAAACGTCCTCGCGCGACATGGTCATCTTCACCGGGCGGCCCGACTTGCGTGCCAGGATCAGCGCCACCGGCTCGAGGTAGATGATCGTTTTGCCGCCGAAGCCGCCGCCGATCTCCGCCGGGATGGCGCGGATGTCGCCCTGCGGCAGGCCGGTCAGGTAGGCGCACATGGCGCGAACCATGAACTGGCCCTGGCTCGAGCTCCAGACCGTCGCCTTGTTGTCGCCCGACACGCTGACGAGGCAGGCGTGCGGCTCGATATAGCCCTGATGCACCGGGGCGGTGTGGAAGCTGCGCTCGATGATGACATCGGCTTCGGCGAAGCCGGCGTCGATGTCGCCGAGCTTATGCTCCAGCGTGCCGGCGATGTTCGACGGCTTGCCCTCGAACTGCAGGAAGTCGTGCAGGATCGGCGCGTCGGGCTTCATCGCCTCCTGGACGTCGATCACCCAGGGCAGCACCTCGTAGTCGACCTCGATCAGCTCGAGCGCCCGTGCAGCGATGCTCTCGGTCGTGGCGGCGACGGCCGCGACCGGATGGCCGGCGAAAAGCGCCTTGTCGCGCGCCATGACGTTGCGCGCCATCCAGCGCATGTCCTGGATGCCCAGCATCACGGACGTCTCGACTGGGAAGTCGACGATGTCCTGGCCGGTCATGACCGCCTTGACGCCCGGCAGCGCCGCCGCCTTGGACGTGTCGATCGACTTGATCCGCGCGTGCGGATGCGGGCTGCGCAGGATCTTTCCCCAGATCATGCCCGGCATCGTGCTGTCGGCGGCATAGGCGGCCCGGCCGGTCACCTTGTCCGCCCCGTCCGGGCGGATGGTGCGCTTGCCGATCCACTTGTTGTCCTGGCTGGTCATGCAGTGCCTCCCCTTATGTCCGCGGCCGCATGCCGGCCGTGCGGACAAACGTGTCTTAGCGTGACGAGTCGGCGCGGCAATTCACGTCCAGGCCGGCCGAACAGGATGCCCAGAGGCTACGTCGATAGATGGCATCAGAACAGCCCCCTTCGTGCAGGCTGAGGCAGACTGTTCGGTCGAGACCCTGCGCGGCTTCCATGCTACGCGCCCCTGTGCCCGATCGGTGCCTGTCAATGCAGGATTTGGGCAAGGAAGGTCTTGAGACGGTCGCTGCGGGGGTTCTCGAAGAAGGCCTGGGCGGGCGCTTCCTCGACGATTTCACCCTTGTCCATGAAGATGCAGCGGTTCGCGACGCGGCGGGCGAAGCCCATCTCGTGGGTGACGACGATCATCGTCCGGCCGTCGCCGGCCAGTTCCTCCATCACCGCCAGCACCTCGTGGATCATCTCCGGGTCGAGCGCCGATGTCGGCTCGTCGAACAGCATGATCGGCGGCTCCATGCAGAGCGCGCGGGCGATGGCGACGCGCTGCTGCTGGCCGCCGGAGAGCTGGCTGGGGTACTTGTCGGCCTGCTCGCCGACCTGCACCCGCTCCAGATAGCGCCGCGCCAGGGCCTCGGCCGCCGGCTTGGTGACGCCGCGGCTGAGCTGCGGCGCCAGCATGCAGTTCTGCAGGATGGTCAGGTGCGGGAACAGGTTGAACTGCTGGAAGACCATGCCGCATTCGATGCGGATGTCCTGGGTCGAGCCGGGCGAGCCGTCGGCCTCGATGCCGTTCACGACGATCCGGCCGCGGTCGTGCGGCTCCAGCCGGTTGATGCAGCGGATCAGCGTCGACTTGCCCGACCCCGAGGGTCCGCAGATCACGATCTTCTCGCCGCGCCGCACCTCCAGGTCGATGCCGTTCAGGGCGCGGAAGCTGCCGTAATATTTCTCGATGCCGGTCATCGTGACGGCGATCGCGTGGCCTGCGCTAGGGGTCAAAATGCAGCCTCCTTGCCGCGGCGGCCGATGCCGCGGATCGCCGCGAAGCGCGCCGGGCGCGGTGCGGTGGATGCAGCGGCACCCCGGCCGGCCGTGTCCCGGCCGGCGGCATGCGTCTCGTGCACGGCGATGTGACGGTTGAGCCTGAGGTCGATCAGGCGGAAGACTTGGCGGATCACGTTGACGAGCAGCCAGTAGAGCAGTGCCGCCGTCAGCATCGGCGTGAACGGGTCGTAGGTGAGTTCGAAGACCTCGTTGGCGACGGCGGTCAGGTCGACGATGGTGACGACGCTGATCACCGCGGTCGCCTTGGTGAACATGATGACCTCGTTCTGATAGGCCTTCATGCCGTAGCGGGCGGCGAGCGGCAGCTGGATCCAGCGGAAGGTGTCGCGCCGGGAGATGCCGAGTGCCGCCGACGCCTCGGTCAGGCCGGCGGGCACCGCCTGCACCGCGCCGCGGACGATGTCGACCAGGAAGGCGACGTGGTTGAGCGTCAGCGCGATGACCGCGCAGGCGAAGGCGTTGCCGAAGATCACCCATAGCGGCCCGTCGCGCAGCACCTGGATCTGCCCGAAGCCGTAATAGACGAGATAGAGCAGGATCAGCAGCGGCGTGCCGCGGAAAAAGACCACGAAGACCGCCGCCGGCCAGGCGAGAAGCCGCCGGCGCGACATGCGGGCGAGCGCGATCAGAACGGCGAGGAACAGGCCCGGCACGAGCACCGCGATCGTGATCAGGATCGTCGTCAGCAGACCGTCCAGCATCGCCGGCAGGTTGTCCCAGGCCAGCGCTGGATCGAAGGGGAGCCCGCTCATGCCCGCCCCGGTGCCTGGCCGCGGCCGAAGCGCGCTTCGAGCCGCCGCGACAGCGGCATGGTCAGCGCGCTCACCACGACGAAGAACAGGGCGGCGGCGATGAAGAAGATGAAGGGCTCCTTCGTGGCGCCGGCCGCGATCTTGGCGTTGGCGACCAGGTCGTTGAGCCCCGCCAGCGAGACCAGCGGCGTCTCCTTCAGGACGATCAGCCAGATGTTCACGAGACCGGGGAGCGCCAGCCGGATCACCTGTGGCAGGAGCACGTGCCACCATGCCGCCCATGGCCGGATCGACAGGGCCGCGCAGGCCTCGAACTGGCCGCGCGGCAGGTTGCGCACCGCGCCGTGCACCAGTTCCGCGATATAGGCGGCGTTGACCAGCGTCAGCGCCGCCAGGCCGGCACCGAACGGCGTCACGTCGATCGAGCGTGACATGCCGAAGATGCCGGCGAGGATCGCGCTGCCGCCGTAATAGAGCAGGAAGATCACCAGCAGCGCCGGCACGCCAAAGACGAAGGAGGAGTAGACCCGCCAGACCAGCTGGATCAGCGGATTGCGCGAAAGGGTCACCACCCCGACGACGACCCCGCACAGCAGCGACAGGGCGAAGGCCGAGAGGAAGAGCTGGACGGTCACCAGCGTGCCCTGGCCGAGCTGGGCCATGTAGCCCCAGAAGTCTGCGTAGCTGATGCTCATGCGTCGGCGCTCCGGCGTGTCGGCGAGGCGGCGGCGGGGGGCGGGGTCAGTTCGTCTTGGCGGCGCAGGCCTCCTCACGCACCAGGATCGCGACGTTGAGGTATTTCTTGCGCAGTTCCGTGAAGGTGCAGTCGTCGATCAGCGCGTTGAGGGCGGTGTCGACGCGGCCGAGCAGTTCCTTCTCGCCCTTGCGCATCACCCAGCTCGAGCCGCGCTTCTCGGGCGGAATGGCAGGGTCGCCGATCCAGTGGTCGCCGCCGACGAGCTCGTAGTCCTTGCCCTGCGGCGTATCCATCAGCTCGCGCGTCCAGTTGATCTTCGCGCCGAAGACGCCTTCGAGCCGGCCGGCGAGCATGTCGAGCCGCATCTGGTCGGGATTGTCGTAGTAGACGTGCTCAAAGACGCCGTCGAAATGCTTGTTGATGTAGGGGATGCCCGCACCGCCGCGCTGCATGGCGAGCCGGATGCCCTTGCCCGTCATCGCCTCCTTGCTGAAGGTCGTGACGACCCCTTTGCGCATGACGAAGGCCTGCGGGTTGTAGACGACGGGCAGGCTGAACTCGAGCTTCGCCATGCGCTCCGGCGTCGGCGACACCTGAGAGACCAGCACGTCGAACTTGCCCTGGAGCATGGACGGGATCAGCGCCTTGAAGTCCATGACGGTGAACTCGCACTCGACCTTCATGCGCGCGCACATCGCCCGCGCCAGATCGACCTCGAACCCGGTCAGCTCGCCCTTGGCATCGACCATGCTAAACGGCGGATAAGTGCCCTCGTTGCCGAGCTTCAGCGTCTCGGCCGCGGCCTTCCCCGGCAGGGATCCGCCCAGAGTGACGGCCAGGGCGAGGGCCGCCGCGGCGCCTGCCGCGCGGCGCAGGAACGGGTGTCGAAGATGCGTCATCGTCTCGTGGCTCCCTGAGAAATCGGGCTGGAAAGGTGGGGCGGGGATGGAGTGCGGGCGGCGCGCGTCGGGCGCGACGGCGATGGTCAGCCGGACTTTTCGGCGCAGGCTTGGTCGGCCGAGAGGATCGGTACGCTGAGATATTTCTTGCGCAGGGTCGTGAAGGTGCAGTCCGCCATGATCGCGGTCAGTGCCGCGTCCATCTTCTCGAGCAGGGCTTCCTTGCCTTTCGGCACCGCCCAGCTGTAGCCGCGCTCGTCCACCGGGATCTCGGGCTTGCCGATCCAGTGGTCGCCGCCCGCGAGCTTGTAGTCCTTGCCTTCGGGCTTCTCGATCAGCTCGATCGTCCAGTTGATCTTGGAGTCGAAGACGGCGTCGATGCGGCCGGCCAGCAGGTCGAGCTTCATCTGGTCGGGATTGTCGTAGAAGACGCGCTCGAACACGTCGCCCCAGGTCCTGTCGACATAGGGGATGGAGGCGGCCCCGCGCTGCAGGCCGAGCTTGATGCCCTTGCCGGCCAGCCCCTCCCTGGTGAAGGTGTGGTCGGTCGCCTTGCCGACGGCGAAGGTCATCGGGTTGTAGACGATCGGCCTGCCGTAGGAGAGCTTCGCGAGGCGCTCGGGCGTCGGCGCCAGCTGCGAGGCGACGATGTCGAACTTGCCCTGCAGGACCGACGGGATCAGCGCCTTGAAGTCCATCACCATGAAGGTGCACTCGGCGCCCATGCGCCGGCACATCTCGCGGGCGAGATCGGGTTCGAAGCCGGTCAGTTCGCCCTTGGCGTCGACCATGCTGAACGGCGGATAGACGCCCTCGTTGCCCAGCTTCAGCGTCTCGGCCGCGGCACCGGCGCCGAGGAGAGCCGAGCCGGCGCCGATGATGGCCACCGCCGCGGCGACCGCGCGAAAACGTCCGGCTTTACCCATCGTCTTGCGTCTCCAGAGATTGCAGGGTTGGACGTTCTCCGGGGCGCTCCCCAGCTCGACTTCTCTTGATTGCGGTGGTCTCTCGCTCGCGGTGGTCGCGGCCCGTTCGCCCGTCTCAGAACTCCAGCAGGTTGTCGCGCAGCAGGGCGTGCGAGTAGGCGCGGCGCGTCAGCCCGCGCTGCTGCAGTTCCGGCACGAGGCCGTCGACGATGGTGGCGATCGAACGCCGGCTGACGTCGGGCAGGACGATCAGGAAGCCGTCGCCGCCGACCTCCTCCATCGCCTCCGCCATCTGGCTCGCGACGGCATCCGGCGTGCCGACCGCATCGATGCAGTAGCCCTGGCTGCTGTAGGCGATGGCCGCCTCGCGCAGGGTCTTGCCGCCCGACTTGGCGACGAACATGGCGAGGCTCGACTGATGGCCGTTCGTGGTGAGTTCGCCGACCGGCGCGTCCAGGTCGTGGCCGGAGAAATCGATGTTCGTGCTCCAGCCGATCTGGGCGAGCCGCATGTCCACGTTCGCCGCGGCGGCGGTCGCCCGGCCCGCGGCGCGCGTCTCGGCCTCCGCCATGGTCTCCGCGACGATCGGCGAGCAGAGGAACAGGATCTTGCAGTCGTCGGGATTGCGGCCGGCCGCCACGGCTTCGGCGCGGACGTCGTCGCGATAGGCCTTCATGGCGGCGATGCCGCGCGGTGCGGCCACGACCGTGTCGGCATACTTCGCGGCGAAACGCTTGCCGCTGACCGAGCCGCCCGCCTGGGCGATCACGGGCTGGCCGCTGGGCAGCGGCCCCGAGTTCAGCGGCCCGCGCGAACTGTAGTATTTGCCCTCGAAGTCGATCGTGTGGACCTTGGTGTGGTCGATCAGCGTGCGGCTCTTGCGGTCGCCGACGATGGCGCCCGGCTCCCACGATCCCCAAAGGCCCTTGCAGATCTGCATGTACTCCTCGGCCATGACGTAGCGGTCGTCATGGTCGGGCAGGTGCTGCATGCCGAAATTCTGCGCCGACAGGTCGGAGCTGCCCGTCACCATGTTCCAGCCGCCACGCCCCAGGGATACCTGGTCGAGCGTGCCGACGATCCGCGCCGTCAGGTAGGGGTGGTAGGCGAAGGTCGAGAGGGTCGGCACGATACCGAGCCGCGTGGTCGCCGCCGCCATCAGCGCCGCCACGATCGACGGCTCCTGGCGCGGCACGGACATGCCGTTCTTCAGGAAGATCTCGCGCGAATCCTGCCAGTTCTGGCCGATATAGATCGAGTCTTCGATCAGGATGTAGTCGAAGCAGGCGCGTTCCATGTTCCGGACGAGGTCCAGAAACAGGCTCGGGTGCATCCACTCTTCGCTGATGTTCCCGGTCCAGGGGCTGCCCCAGGCCTGGATGCTGGATCCCTGGAGGAACCAGGCGAGGTGAAACGGACGCGCCGCCATCGATACAGGACCTCTCCGCCATACTCGGGGAGGTGGCTCATCGATCCGCCCCCGCCGTCGTCGCACCGCAGCACGACCGTGATGACGAAGGTTAGACGGACGATGGCCGTGAAAAACATCGACAAGAGGCAAAGCATCGTCCGCTCCGGCCCAAATCTATCCTGCCTTTCGATTCACCCGATCGCCGTTTTTTTCACCGCTGCATCGCACCATCGCTTGCGGTGAAACGACGACGGCGGCCGCAATGCACTGCGGCCGCCGTATGGAAACGTCGGAACGTGGGGCGTGGATCAGCCGCCGAGGCCGCTCAGCACCTTGCCGCGGAAGAAGACCAGCGGGTCGCCGTCCGGCCGCGCGGTGGCCGCCACGACCGTGCCGATGACGATGGAAATGTCGCCGTGCGCCACGATCTGGTCGACGCGGCAGTCGAAGACGCCGAGCGCCGCCTTGTTGACCGGCGCCCCGGTCTCCAGCGTCGTCCACTCGCCGGCCACGAAACGGTCCGCGCCGGAGACGCCGGCCTTGCCGCCGAACGCCTCGGCGACATGGGCGGCGCTGGCGTCGAGGAAGTTGACGGCGAAGTGCCGCCGGGCCAGCACGCCGGCCAGGGCGGAGGTCTTCCTGTCGATCGAGACCAGCATGGTCGGCGGCGACGCCGTCACGTGCGCCGCCGATAGGCCGAGGAAGCCGACCGGCCCCTCGTCGCTGTCCGCCGTCACCACCGTCATTCCCGTGACGCGCGATCCCAGGGTGCGCCAGAAGGTGCCCGGATCGACGGGTGCTGGGGCTGCGGCTGTCGCTTCTGTCATCAACTCAACTCCGTAGGGCGTCTGCGGTCGGGCGTTCCGGCAGCTTGCCGCCGGGTGCCGCCGCGATGCAATCCGGGGGCCGCGCCGGCGTGCCGGCCGCCGGCCATCCCAGTCCGGCGGCCTCGGCGATGAGAGCATAGGACCGCCGGCGCAGCGACGCATCATGGGTGGTGGTCAGGACCACCATCTCCTGCGCCGCGAAACGCGCCTGCAAAGCCTCCAGCGCCGCGACGACCCGGTCGGGCGTGCCGAACATCGCCCTGGCGCGGATGGCCGCGATCGCCTGCGCATCGCCGGCACCGACCCGCGCGGGCGTCTGCCCGTCCGGGAAGGGCATGGCGCGCCCGCGGTCGCGCCCCAGCCGCCACTGCGCATAGGGTTCGAACAGGGCCTCGGCTTCCGTCTCCGTCGGCGCCGCCAGTGCCCAGACGCAGAGTGCCAGATGCGGTGCGTCCAGGCGGCCGCCTGGGATAAAGGCGCTGCGATAGGCGTCGACCGCCTCGGCCGTACCGACGCCGTCGTCGAAGAAGTGCGCGACGCAGTAGGGCAGGCCCAGTTCGCCCGCCAGCCGCGCCGTATAGACGGTGCTGCCGACGATCCAGGGTTCTGGCGCGGTGGTCCCGCCCGGCTGTGCCGTGACCCCGGCGAAGGGGCTGCCGTCGTCCGGTCCCTCGCCCGTCGCCCACGCTATCGTATCGGCGATGTCGGTCGGGAAGGTGTCCATGGCGAACATCGCCATCGGATTGTCGAGCGCCGCGGGCTTCAGCGCATAGGCGGTCTGCCGGTCGGCGCCAGGCCCGCGGCCGAGGCCCAGGTCGACGCGGCCCGGCGCCAGCGCGTCGAGCACCCGGAACTGTTCCGCCACCTTCAGCGGCGCGTAGTGCGGCAGCATCACGCCGGCGCTGCCGATGCGGATGCGCCGCGTCGCCACGGCCAGCGCACCCAGCAGCACCTCCGGCGCCGACCCGGCGATGCCGGGGCTGCCGTGATGCTCCGACACCCAGAAGCGACGATAGCCCATCGCCTCGCAGGTCCGCGCCAGTGCTACGGTCTCGCGGATCGCCTCGGCCGGGCTGCGCCCCGCGACGATCATCGACTGGTCGAGCACCGAAAGGTCCATGGTCGCCTCCGCTTCCAGGCCGGGCTGCCTAGAATTCCCGCAGCGTCTCGCGCAGGGTGGACTTGGTGTACTGCGTGCGCGTCAGGCCGCGGCGCTGCAGCGCCGGCACCAGCCCCTCGCAGATCTCGAGGATGTAGCGCCGGTTGATGTTGGTCGTGTAGGGCCGGGTGATCAGGAAGCCGTCGCCGCCGACCTCCTCCATGATCTCGCCCATCCGGTCCGCCACCTGGTCGGGCGTGCCGACCAGTCCCTCCAGGCCGCGGTTGACCTGCTCCATGCAGCGCTCGCGCAGCGTCTGGCCGTTGCCGAAGCGCGCGAAGGCGTCGAGCGACCCCTGCTCGCCGTTGGTCGTGAGGTGCGGCAGTTCCTTGTCCAGGTCGAACTCCGAGAAGTCGATGTCGGTGATCGAGCTGATCCCGGCGAGCACCCGGTCGATGTAGCTGGGGTGGGCAGCGATCGCCGCGAGCTTGGCGTGCGCCTCCGCCTCGGTCACGCCGAGGACGGGCGCGCAGACGAACAGCACCTTGATCTCGTCCGGGTCGCGTCCTGCCGCCTCGGCGCGCGCCCGCACGTCGTCGCGATAGGCCTTGATGCCGGCGACGCCCGAGGACGGCGCGATGATGCTGTCAGCCGTCTCGGCCGCGAACTGCCGGCCGCGCGGCGACCCGCCCGCCTGCACGAAGGCGGGGCGGCCCTGGATCGGCGGCACGCAGTTCAGCGGCCCGCGGCACTTGTAGTATTTGCCGACGAAGTTGATCGGCCGGACCTTGCGATAGTCGGCATAGGTGTCGGTCTCGCGGTCGAGCACCACCGCGTCCTGGTCCCAGCTGCCCCAGAGCTGCCGGCAGAGTTCGACATACTCGTCCGCCATGTCGTAGCGGTTCTGCCGGGGCGGCAGTTCGTCGAGGCCGAAATTCTGTGCCGCCAGGTTCTCGCCGCTGGTGACGATGTTCCAGCCGAAGCGCCCGCCGCACATGTTGTCGAGCGTCGCCGCGAGCCGCGCCAGCATGAAGGGCGGATAGGCCATGGTGGAGAAGGTGGCGACCACGCCGAGATTCTTGGTCTGGCTGCCGATCAGTGCGGCCATCGGCGACGGATCGCCCTTCGGCCCCATGATGTTGTACTTCAGGTAGGCCTCGGCGGTGCCCTTGTAGGTCTCCGAGATCATCAGCGTGTCTTCGAGCATGATGTAGTCGAAGCAGGCGCGCTCCATCGCCTTCGCCATGTCGATGTAGAAGCCGCCGTCCCAGGGCTTGCCCCCGGCGGCGAACGGCCGGTTCCACTCGTCGACGGCGAAGTTCATGAACCAGCCGAGATGGAAGCGCTTGGGCATGCTGGAAACCTCCGGAAGGAAAGGGGTGGTGCGGCTCAGAACTCGCGCAGGACCTCGCGCAGCTGGGTGCCCTGGTAGGCGGTGCGCGTCAGGCCGCGGCGCTGCAGCGCCGGCACCAGGCCCTCGCACACCTGCAGGACGTATTCGCGGCTGACCTTCTGGAACGGCGAGGAGATCAGGAAGCCGTCGCCGCCGACCTCCTCCATCACCTCGCCCAGACGGTCGGCGACGCTGTCCGGGGTACCCACGACGCCGCCGAGGCCGCGGGTCGCCCGATCGATCACGAGCTGGCGCAGGGTCTTGCCCCTGCCCCACTGGGCGAAGGCGTCGAGCGACCCCTGCTCGCCGTTGGTCGTGAGGTGCGGCAGTTCCCTGTCGAGGTCGAAGGGCTGGAAGTCGATGTCGGTGACCGAGCTGATCGAGGCCAGCATCTTGGCGTAGTAGGCCGGCGTGGCGATGAAGCTGTCGAGCCGCGCCTGGGCCGCGGCCTCGGTTTCGGCCAGCACCGGTGTCACGATGAACAGCACCTTGATGTCGTCGGGGTTGCGCCCGGCGGCGGCGGCCCTGGCGCGCACGTCGTCGCGATATTCCTTCATCGCGGCGGTGCCGGTGGCGGCGGCGATGATGCAGTCGGCCGTCTCCGCCGCGAACTGCCGCCCGCGCGGCGAGCCGCCGGCCTGCACGAAGGTCGGCCGGCCCTGCGGTCCCGGCACGCAGTTCAGCGGCCCGCGGCAACTGTAGAAGCGACCCTTGAAGTTGATCGGCCGGACCTTGCGATAGTCGGCATAGGTGTCGGTCTCGCGGTCGAGCACCACCGCGTCGCTGTCCCAGCTGGCCCAGAGCTGCTTGCACAGGTCGACATATTCGTCGGCCATGTCGTAGCGCTGCTGGCGCGGCGGCAGTTCGTCCATGCCGAAATTCTGCGCCGCCAGATCCTCGCCGCTGGTCACGATGTTCCAGCCGAAGCGGCCGCCCGACATATTGTCGAGCGTCGCGCACAGCCGGGCCAGCATGAAGGGCGGATAGGCCATCGTCGACAGCGTCGCGACCACGCCCATGCGGGTCGTGCGGCTGCCGATCAGGGCGGCCAGCGGCGCCGGATCGCATTTCGGGCCCATCAGGGCGTATTTCAGATACGCCTCCATGGTCCCGCCATAGGCGTCGGAGATCATCAGCGTGTCTTCGAGCATGATGTAGTCGAAGCAGGCCCGCTCCATCGCGCGGGCCATGTCGACGTAGAACTCGCCCGACCACGGGTTGCCGCCCGCCGAGAAGGTGCCGTTCCACTCGTCGACCGAGAAGTTCATGAACCAGGCGAGGTGGAAGGGCTTGGCCATCGGGATCGCTCCGCCTGCGTGCGCCACCGAAGCTAGACGGCCCGAGCCCGACCGAACCATCGGCAATCCAAGAAGCGTCGATCAGGAACGGGCGGACCCGATGGTGGGCAGGTGTCCAAAAATCAGACGCCGGCGGGACCGCGCGGTTCGGGAAAAGCGCCCTGCGACAAATTGGTACGGAGGTTGCTAACCAGTCATCGTTCGTCGGCCCGCGGAACGGGAGACAACGATCCCTTGTCGAATCTCACCCAGATCTACGACATCGATCTGAAACTGCTGCGCTGCTTCTGCGCCATCGTGGAGGAGGGCAGCTTCACGGCTGCCCAGGCCAGCCTCAATCTCTCGCAGTCGATGCTGAGCGAATATCTGAAGTCGCTCGAGGTCCGGCTCGGCACCAAGCTGTGCCAGCGCGGCCCCAAGGGCTTCAAGCTGTTCCACGAGGGCGAGATCGTCTATCAGGCGGCGAAGGAACTGTTCGCCTCGGTCGAGCAGTTCAGACAGCAGGCCTCGACCCTGAACGAGGGCGCCGGCCACGAACTCACGGTCGGGATCCAGGACCAGATCGTCGACAACCCGAGTTCACGCATCGCAGAGGCGGTCAGCCGCTTCTCGGACTACTATCCAAGCGTGCGCTTCCGGGTGGAGATCATGCCCGGCTTCCAGATGACCGGCCGGGTGGCGGACGGGCTGATGCATGTGGGCATCGGCCTCGTCAACGACCGCTTCCCGCAGCTGCACGTGGAACATCTGTTCGACGAGGAGGCCGCGATCTATTGCGGGCGCGGCCACCCGCTGTTCGATATCACCGACGCTGACCTGACCGCCGAGCAGATCGAGAGTGCGGCCTACTGCAACCGCGGCCACTTCGAATATTTCCACCCGGAGCGGACCCGCAACGCCGCCACCCGCGGCGACATCGGCCTCGGGGCGCACGCGCAGCTGACGCTGATCATGTCCGGCCGCAACATCGGCTACCTGCCGGACCACGTCGCGCAGAAGACCGTCGCCGCCGGCCGCCTGCGCGCGCTGCGCCCGGATCTCACCGCCCGCGTCCACTCCATCACCGCGATGACCGGGCCACGTTCCAGCGGCTTCAAGCTCGCCCGCTGCTTCGTCGACTGCCTCGTCGACACGCACATGGAATCCGCGCCCGCCAGCTTCGAGGCGCCGCTGGCGCGCAGGGTCGTGCCGATGAAGCGGCACTGACCCCGCCCGCCGCAGCCCTCATTCCGGCTCGTCGCGGGGGTCGGGCGCGCCGACGAAATGGATACGGTCGTCGGATGCCTCCATGAACGCCTCGCGGACGTGCAGGAACGACCGCTGCGCGGCGGCCGCCGTGGCGTCCTTCGCGTCGGGCTCCAGCAGGAAGGCCAGGAACGAGCGGCCGGTCACCATGTAGTCCGCGCCGAAGTCGAACGGCGCCAGGTCCTCGTCGGCCGGCAGGTTGGTGTCGATTACGCGATGCCAGCGCGCACCGCCCGGTGCCGAGGGCAAGGTGAAGTTGACCACGTCGTCGTGGGCGTTCAGGACGAGCAGCATCGTCGCGTCGGTACCGACGATGCGGATGCCGTGCGACGGCGCGCGCCCGTCGAGCAGCATGCCGAAGCAGCGCGCACTGTCGCTGGACCAGTCGCCGTCGGACATCTCCGTCCCGGACGGGGACAGCCAGGTCACGTCCTTGGCACCCAGCGTCTCGTCATAGGCGCCTCGCAGGAAACGGCCGCGGCGCAGCATCGGCAGGGCCTGGCGCAGCCTGATCAGCTTCTGCACGAAATGCGCGAGCTCGCGCCCTTCGCCGGTCACGTTCCAGTCGATCCAGCCGATCTCGTTGTCCTGGGCATAGGCGTTGTTGTTGCCGCCCTGGGTCCGGGCGAACTCGTCGCCCGCCAGGATCATCGGCGTGCCGCGCGAGAACATCAGCGTGGCGAAGAAATTCCGCAGCTGGCGGAAGCGCAGCGCGTTCAGGTCCGGGTCGTCGGACGGCCCCTCGACGCCGTAATTGTTCGAAAGGTTGTGCGAGTGTCCGTCGCGGTTGTCCTCGCCGTTGGCCTCGTTGTGCTTGTCGTTGAAGCAGACGAGGTCGTGCAGGGTGAAGCCGTCGTGCGCCGTCAGGAAATTGACCGACGCCCAGGGCTTGCGGCCGCGCGTGTCGAAGAGGTCGGCCGATGCGCTGATCTTGCCGGCGACGGCCGGGATCTTACCCTCGTCGCCGCGCCAGAAGGCGCGGATGGTGTCGCGGTAGCCGTCGTTCCATTCGGCCCAACCCGGCGGGAACCGCCCGACCTGATAGCCGCCGGGGCCGCAGTCCCACGGCTCGGCGATCAGCTTGACCTGGCTCAGCAGCGGGTCCTGCTGGCACGCATGCAGGAAGCTCGACTCCTCCGAGAAGCCGGCCGGCTCGCGCGCCAGGATGGTCGCCAGGTCGAAACGGAAGCCGTCGACCCGCATGGTGCCCGCCCAGTAGCGCAGGCTGTCCATGACCATCTGCATGACGCGCGGATGGCTGGTGTTCACCGTGTTCCCGGTGCCGGTGTCGTTGATGTAGTAGCGTTTCTGGTCGGGTAGCAGACGGTAGTAGGTCGCGTTGTCGATGCCCTTGAACGAGAGGGTCGGGCCGTTCTCGTTGCCTTCCGCGGTGTGGTTGTAGACGACGTCGAGGATCACCTCCAGGCCGGCATGATGGAAGGTGGCGACCATCTCCTTGAACTCGTTGACGAAGGGGCTGGCGAGATAGCGCGGGTCGGGCGCGAAGAAGCCCAGCGTGTTGTAGCCCCAGTAGTTCCGAAGACCCTTCTCGACGAGATAGCTGTCGTCGACGAAGGAATGCACCGGCAGGAATTCGACGGAGGTGACGCCGAGGCTGCGCAGGTAGGCGATCACGTCCGGGTTCATCAGCCCGGCGAACTTGCCACGCTCGAAGTCGCCGACCGAGGGGTGGCGCTGGGTGAAGCCCTTCACGTGCGTCTCGTAGAAGATCGTGCGTTCCCAGGGCACGGAGGGTCGGCGCTCGTCGCCCCAGGTGAAGGCCTCGTCGACGACGCACGCTTTCGGCATGAAGGCGGCGCTGTCGCGCTCGTCGAAGGACAGGTCGCCGTCGGGCGAGCCGATCGTGTAGCCGAACAGCGCCGGGTCCCACTTCACCGCGCCCACATGCTGCTTGGCATAGGGGTCGAGCAACAGCTTGTTGTGGTTGAAGCGATGGCCGGCCTCGGGCTCGTACGGCCCGTGCACGCGATAGCCGTAGACCTGCCCCGGCCGGGCCTCGGGCAGATAGCCGTGATAGATCTCGTTCGTGTATTCTGGCAGTTCGATCCGCTCGATCTCGCGCTCGCCGAGCAGGTCGAACAGGCAGAGTTCGACCTTCGTCGCGTTGGCGGAGAACAACGCGAAGTTGACCCCGCGCCCGTCCCAGGTCGCACCGAGCGGAAATGGTCTCCCGCTCTCGATCCGCGCCCGCCGCGGCGCCCTCGAGACACGGTCGGCAGAAGACGTGACGGCAGGATCAGCGCACACGGCAGGCCTCGCAGGAATGATGGAAGCGCGTGGCCAACGGGCAGCGGGCGACTTGGTTCCCAAACCGGCAGCGCCGCCTTCGAACAGTCCCCCGCTGTATCGCCGATAGCGCAGTGGTCACGCCACTGCGTTGCCCACTGTCGTCTAGGACGCTCCCGCGATGCGCAGGATCGTGCTGCCGCTGCCCCAGCCGCGGGATTCGGT
>Ga0114916_1000483_pt1 | contig 26726 bp, 19 predicted proteins | sample MalvirAntarct_66_FD_83501 | JGI IMG/M metagenome (GOLD analysis project Ga0114916, IMG submission 83501) | Marine viral communities from the Global Malaspina Expedition - Malaspina viral metaG Antarct_66 | ecosystem: Environmental > Aquatic > Marine > Oceanic | place: West Anvers Island... | reverse complement strand
TGTATATACAATATATAAATCAGGTTCAAGATTTTTATCTATCAAGCTAAGCGTACTGAGGCTTGTACCAAAAATAGATATTATTAACAATGAATAAAAAAAGCATAAAAAAAAGCATTCAGACGATGAATACGTACTGAATGCTTTTTTACTGATGAATATTAATAAATAGAATTTGTCAGTTAATTAATCTGCATTATCTAAATCCAAATTACGGTCTATCTGCCAAATTAAATAGCAACCAAGACTCATCAGTGCAAACATCGCGATACCGATTTTCAGTACTGGATTGACGGGGAATAAGTTTAATAACAATCCACCAAAGATACCTACTGAGAACATAAGCGAGCCTTGTAGCGCACTGGCCATACCAGCACGGCGCTTTTGAAAAGCGAGCGCAATCGCTGAAGCATTGGGCTGTGTCAAACCTAGACCTGAGATACAAAAGAAAATACAGACTAAGACCAATGGCAACCAAGCATCCGTGCCAAATACAATGCCGAGGATAAATAGAGCCCCTGCTGAGATGACCTGCATCATCGCACCAAAACGTAAAATACTCAAAATACGGAAGCGATTGGTCAGCCATTGGTTAAGCTGCGTCAATGCCACAAAGCCTGCGGCATTCATACCAAAGAGCCAGCCAAAATGTGTGGCTGACATACCATAGGTATCCATGATAAGTTCAGAGGCTGAGCTGATATAAACGAACATTGCGCCCATCAATAACCCGCCGCCAATCGCCGGATAGTTAAAGGTGGGATCTCTAAGCAAATCCCAATATTGACTGAGTATCTCTTTGGCAGGACGCACAGTGCGGTTTTCTTCGCTAAGGGTCTCAAAAAAGAAAAATTTGGTCAGTAATAAATTTAACGTGCCAAAAGCCGCCAAAAACCAAAAGATAGAATGCCAGCTAAAATACTGCAAAAACACTGCGCCAAGTGATGGCGCTAATATCGGCGCTAAGCCCATTACCAAAATCATGATAGAAAACGCTTTTGCCGTTTGCTTAGCGGTTAGACGGTCTCGAATCGCAGCACGGGTAACCACTGCCCCTACGCAAGCACCGAGCGCTTGCAAGGTACGACCAGCGAACAATACGTATTCATTGTTGGTGGTTGCACAAATAATAGAGGCAATCACATATAAGACCATGCCTATATACAAAGGCTTGACGCGGCCAACGCGGTCGCTAAAGGGACCATAAAACAATTGACCAAATACCAATCCGACAAAGTAAGCAGGTACGGAGTTTGCCATAAAGGCAGTCGACACACCAAAGTCATCCGCCATCGATGGTAATGCTGGCAGATACATATCAATAGATAAAGGTCCTACCGCAACGATAAGACCCAGCATCATAATCCATGCGACAGGTAAATCGGCAGAGCGCACGCGGTCAGCAGCAAGCGGTTTATTAGGAAGGGGGGATTTTGGAGCAGACATAGTTAAACCATTTGATCTAGTGATTGTTATTTTATTTTTATCGACGAACCGCTACGCAAGCAGACAGTCTTATATCGCACTGTCTGCCTATATTTCAATAGAGGTATCACGTTAATAAAACAAACTTTAATCAATAAAACAATGGTTCGTTTGAAATAAGATGAAGTCATTTAAAACAATAAGCTATCTAAACTGTATTAACGGAACTGGCGCTTGCCAAATACAGTACTGGCTTGCTTCGCTTTTCTAAGGGCAAGTTTACGATTGCGCCCGAACATCATCTTTAATTGCCAGACTTTTTCTATATATAAAGTAGTTGCAGATTGTTCAAACATGGCATTGATAACGCGTTTACTTGCCAGCACGGCATCTGGTGACCGTTCAGCAAATTCAGCAGCAAGTTGCTGCGCTTGCTCAAGTGGCGTCTCACTGCAATGACTGACCAATCCTAGCTCTTTGCCCTGCTCTGCACTAACGATACGGGCTGTCATTGCCAGCTCTTTTAGGATATCAGCGCGTACCACGCCAAAACCAGATTGCGTCAAGCCCATATCTGGTACTAGTCCCCATTTCGCTTCCATAATAGCCAATTTACAATCAGGATGGCTGATACGAATATCACATGCCAGCGCCAGCTGTAAGCCTGCACCGATACAATATCCTTCAAGTACTGCAATGACAGGTACTGGGACATCGCGCCATACTAAGCACACGCGCTGAAATGAGCTTTGCCAAGGTTTGATCAACTCCCATAGCGCAAAAACTTGGTTTTTGGGGTGATTTAAGTCGCCCAAATCAATTCCTGCGCAGAAGGTGCCTTCAGCGCCATTTAAAATCACTGCACGTATCGTTTTGTCTTTACTAATACGTGCTGCCACTGCTATCAACTCTTCGACCACTTTGAAGCTCATGGCGTTTTTTTTCTCAGGTCGATTGATTGTCACGGTTAAAATATCGTCGGTCGCGCTAACTTGCAGTGTTTCATATTGGTAGGTGGCGATAGTGTGCATAATCATCCTTAATAATTGAAATAATAGCTTATATATAGAGTGATATTAACAGCCTTGCCTATCTCCTACCTTATCAATAACTGACTGCCACGATATCGTTAGCTCTTAGTATCATAAAACTTTTCCTTAAATCATTTTCCAAGTCATATCGTTTTCACTTAGACGATGGTAATTAAGCTGCGGATAAGCAGACAAATCAAGCGTTTGCAAATTATTCAAAGCGGTTAATAAAGCCTCATAATAAGGCTCTAACATCGCAAACTGTGCAGGCGTGGTATGTTGGATATTTAATAAACACTTATCCTCTAAATCTTGGCTGGCTTGGCGCAGTTGTGGCACGCCCGTATAACGACTGCCGCCCAATATCCGATGAGCGATTTGCGCGAGCATACTGCGATTGTGTGCCTCCCACGCTTGCGTCAATGCTTGTTTTTCCTCATTAATGGTATCAAGCATCATAATGATTAACTTGGCAGCAAGATCTGGCTTATTGGCTGATCGCGTCAATGCATCTTGCCAATCTAGAATATCCAAGGTATTAAATACAGAAGCATTTAAGTTATTGTCGTTTTGCAGATACACAGTACTGACTGATAGCTCATCTTTATTATCATCGAGCGTTTGAATAGAACGCGTACCAAATGCCGCCTGCCCTTGTTCTTGAAAACGCAGGTTTTCATAGCGTGGCTGCGTTTCGCGCAGGTTTTCACGCCGATAGTCTTCACGTGGTTGACTGTCACGCAGGTAGTCATCACGGATTTTTTTCAGTGACAGAGGTCGCTTCACTCTTTTTTCATTGCTCATCTTGGTAGGTTTATAACTCTGAACCTGCTCGCTTCGAATCATTTGATAGGTAGGCGGCGCTGCATTTTTAGGCGCAGATGAGGAAGGTTGTAGCATCATATTTGGTACATCAGAATTTTGAGCGTCAATGGTTTTTGAGTCTAATACTTGTAAGTCACCTGCTATGCCAAGACCTTGTGGATGCTCATCATTTTCTGCCGTTAATGGTGATGACGAGGCATTACGTCCAAGCCATTTTTGTAATACTTGTAGCAGCTGCGGCTGGCTAATAGGCTTACCGACATAATCATTGATACCACTAGCGACTAATTTATCCCGCTCGTCTGCCAGCCCATGTGCAGTCAGTGCAATAATGGGAATATGACTATCTGCTGCTTCAATCTTACGGATTTGTCTCGCCGCCTCATGCCCTGACATACGTGGCATTTGAATATCCATAAAGATAAGATCGATCCTATCTTTAGGTTGTGCGTTACCCTTTTCTTCTGTCGTTACGTCTTCGATATGTAACGTGCTAACCGCTGATTTACTAACTTCATCTCGCGTGACCGCTTTTGATATTTGAGTTTTTTTCGACAGGCTTTGTTTTTCAGTTTTGGTAGCTTTGATATTTTTCGCTTGTTGTTTACTAATTAGCTCTATCGCATCAAATCCATTACTGGCCGTAATAACATGAATACCAAGCTCGCTCAGCAGCGCATCAAGCACCAGTAAGTTTGGCAAATGATCGTCAACTGCCAATACGGTAACGCCTTTCCAACGTGGTTCTGCAATACCAGTAGGTACACTACGCTTTTGCGTATCTAGCATCGCATATAACTGTCTCTTGTCTAATGGCTCATACAAGATATTGGCATGGTAACGATTGAGTAGTGCTTGATCAGCGGCAACTTGATAACCAAAGACGGCCAATTTACCTTGATAATGTAGACGGATTTGCTTAAGCAGCGCCATCATATCGTCTTGGGTATCATCATCAACGATGACCCAGTCCCAATAGTTACCATGCTCTTTTAACGATTCAAGCAAACCTGGCAAAGAATTGGCTTGGGTTAGCTTAATAGGCAAATGATGCAGACTAGCTTTCAGTACTTGTATAGACGCGGTATGATTAATCCAAATAAGGACATTAAACTCATCGGTTGCACTTGCCAATGGTGCCAATACGGGCAGCTCAATGGTTTGTCCTGTCGCTGCCTCTACCACATCAACATGGGCTGGCATACGAAACCAAAACGTCGCGCCTTGATTGGAGATGTTTTCTTGCATATTGTCATAAAAACCAATATCGCCGCCCATCAGCCGTGTTAATTGTTTAGAGATGACCAGTCCCAGTCCTGTGCCACCATACTGACGCGTGATGGATGGGTCTCCTTGACTAAAGCTTTGAAAGAGCATTTTTTGATCAGACAGCGAGATGCCTTTACCACTGTCTTGCACGCTAATCATCAAATAATTGTCTTGATAGTCATCTAAACTGACGCGCACCACCACGTCACCGCTATCAGTAAATTTAATCGCATTACCAACGATATTGGTTAGTACTTGTTTGAGGCGCAGCGCATCACCATTGATACGCATTGGCACATCGTTGTAAAACAATACCGCCATTCGCAGACCTTTTTCTGCAGACACTGGCGACAGCATATCGACCACATCATAGATAGTGTCATAAAGATCAAACTCATGGCGATCTAGTACCAACTTGCCCGCTTCGATTTTAGAGAAATCAAGCACATCATTGACCAATGCCAATAAGTGCGCAGACGATTTACGGATGGTTTGTACATACAAGTCTTGTTCGGGATTAAGCTCACCGTGACGCGCGAGCAAATTAATAAAACCATCAATACTATTGAGCGGTGTACGCAGCTCATGACTGATATTAGCTAAAAACGCTGATTTGGCTTGGCTGGTTGAGATTGCCGCATCACGAGCATTACGAATAGAGATGTTTTGCATCTCCATTTCATCAAAAGCCAGACGCAAATCATCTTCTGTCTGCTCCGCATGTTCTTTCAGCTCTTGGAAACTGACATACAAACGACGTAACGTTCTCACCAAGTCTTGTTGTAATAGATTTAGCTCACCATTCGATTCAACGGGGATAGGCTGATAAAGATTATCGACGTGAGTACGCTGTAATTGCAGCCGCAGCTCATAAATCGGCGCAATCCAACGTTTTGAATAAATGTTTAAACTTAGTAGTAGAATTAATAATGTAAACAAACCGGTAATCACCAATGCCATAGCGATACGATAGCGCGCAATATAAAGCGGCTCACTATCCATATCGACTAATAACCACAGTGTCTGACCCTCAAATTCACCTAATATACTGCCGTAAGCGGTACCGATAGGAGTGGATTTTTGCGCTAAAAAACGCTCTGATGGATCGATTGCAGGCCATGCCTCTTCCGTACCATAGCCAACTGTCGCGAGTATGTCGTTGCTCTGATTGACAATAGCGATACGCTGAACATGTTGCTCTGCCCGCATACGCCTGAGTTTATCTTGGATGCCTTCTAACTTTGCAATCGCAGCTTGCGAGACTTTATTATTATCATTAGCATTTTTATTATTATTTTCTGAAGTCTGTGTCTTGGCAGCATCTTGCTCTAGTAGCTCAGGTATTATCTCTGCAATCGTAGGTGAATAGCGGATAAGTACCGCCTCAGCCAACACTGCTTGCTCTGAATTACTGGCACGCATGGTTTCATAAAACACCAAGATACCGCCCACTGCTGCGAGTAAACAGATGGGCAAAAATACCAATATGACCAGCTGACCATAGGCACTACTGGTATCAAAACGTTTTTTGTAAGCCATACTGGGCACCATCTCCACTACTGTTTTTGTTACTGGCATTTTACAATGCTTTGACTGACCGCTTAGGTATCATCTATTAACGACTATATAGCTTATGATTATCTTAACAGGATTCCATTAGCCGCTGTTAGACAATCATCGATAAAGCTATCTGCGTTAAGCGCCATCAAAAACAAGATGATACAATGTCGCAAATTTTTATTTTCCATAATAAATACCTGACAGTCACGATGTATTGACTTATTATTGACGCATTTATAAAAACATGGTTATTTAACACTTTAATACCATAATCTTATCAAATAATAAAAACGCTGCCGTTACCTCAAAGTATTGCCGAATATATAGCACTTTACTATAGCGTTAAACTACTTTAAAAATAGATACTATTAAGGATACTTTATGGCCGCTACAGCTCAGTCAAACGCCAATTTTATTACTCAAATTACTGACCTTGCTGATTGCGTCGGTCAAACGCCGTTAGTCAAATTGCAGCGCTTACCTGAACAAGAACAGATTGACAATGGTGCTATCATGCTAGCCAAGCTTGAAGGTAATAATCCTGCTGGTTCTGTCAAAGACCGCCCTGCTTTTAATATGATTTATCAAGCGGAGCTACGCGGTGATATTAAGCCAGGTGACATGTTGATTGAGGCAACCAGTGGCAATACTGGTATTGCATTAGCCATGGTAGCGGCGATGCGTGGCTATCCGATTACCTTGTTTATGCCAAGCAACTCAACCCAAGAGCGTAAAGACGCCATGACGGCTTATGGTGCGACGCTGATTGAGGTAGAAGAAGGGATAGAAGCCGCGCGCGACATGGCGCTACAAATGCAAACGGACGGTAAAGGTATTGTCTTAGATCAGTTTAATAACCCTGATAATAAACAGGCACATTATCTGACTACAGGTCCTGAGCTGTGGGCGCAAACAGGCGGTAAAATTACCCATTTTATCAGCTCTATGGGTACCACAGGCACCATTACCGGCGTGGCACAATATTTAAAAGAGCAAAACCCTGATATACAAATCATCGGTTTACAGCCTGATGAGGATGCAGCTATCGCTGGTATCCGCCGCTGGCCTGCCGCTTATATGCCAGGGATTTTTGATGCCGAATTAGTCGATGAGATTATGGATATCGATCAGCGCGTCGCTGAGGTTTATATGCGTAAGCTTGCCAAAACCGAAGGGATTTTTGCGGGCGTCTCATCAGGTGCAGCAGCATGGGCAGCCACACAAGTCGCTAAGGCAAACCCTGATGCCGTCATTGCCTTTATCGTCTGTGACCGTGGTGATCGTTATTTATCGACCGGCTTATATAATGTTGATGATAGCTTAGATAATGTAAACTAAGATAATTTATAAATCGCTGACAATGCCGTTTATGCGGTCAGTGCGTTTAATGCAGTGTAGTAAGACAATAATCAGGTAGAAACCTCTATGTCACAAGCTTTTTCGTCTGACCCTATTTTGGTCTTTGATATTGAAACGGTTGCAGATACCGATGCTGCCCGCCGTATCTATCCGCAATTGGCTAAGCTCAACGATGCAGATACACTCAGTGCGTTAACTGCCATTCGTATACAAGAAGCCGGGCATGATTTTATGCGTTTGCCATTACAGCGCATTGTCTGTATCTCTGCTCTATATATTAAAGATGGCACATTTTCATTATTTTCCCTTACTGCAGACAAATTTAGCGAAGAAGAGATTCTTGCCAAGTTTTTTCGCGCCTTTAATGATATTGCAAAACTGCCTAAATTGATTAGCTGGAATGGTTCAGGTTTTGATATTCCTGTACTTATATATCGTGCCATGCAATATGATTTAGCAGCGCCTTGGTTATTTGAAGAAGGTGAACGTATCAAAAACATGCGTTTTGATAACTATGTCAATCGCTTCCATACGCGCCATATTGACTTGATGGATCGATTTAGCCAATACGGTGCCAGTCGCCGCGAGGCGATGGATGTCGTTGCGAGTCTATATGGCTTGCCCGGTAAGACAGATGTTGATGGCAGTATGGTCGGCGAACTTGTAAGCAATAATGACTGGCAAACGCTGTCAATATATTGCGAGTCTGATGTGATGAATACTTGGCTAATATATCTGCGTTGGCTACGCCTGACCGGTCAGCTATCCTTACCAGATTTTGCCGTTTGGCAGCAGCAAAGCCGTGAGTATCTAACAAAATTTACCCAAGTAGATGGCACGCCACGTCATCAGGCATTTTTGAATGACTGGCTTATCAGCTAGCAATTTTAGCCAGTTGATATATTGATGAACGATACATGTAAGCGGTGATTATAGTTTTATAATCACCGCTTTTTTACTTTGTGAGCGCCTAATACCTTAGTCGCTTTATATGTTAAAATTGCTATTATTTTTAACACCTTCATTTTATAGGCAGGTTTATGCAACCCACCGATTCAAAGACGCTTACCAACGTAGATGTAACCGAACAGGCAAATGAGACGCAAACGATTACGATTCCGCCTAATAAGAAAAAATCTAAGCCATCATCAAAGACGCGTCGTCGTCTAAAAGATGCTGAGCCACTCCCCTTTACCATCGATGGCTTGTCACATGATGGGCGCGGCGTTGCGGTATACGGTAATGGCTTTGGTGAAACTGATGGTCATATCACAGACAAGCATGGCAAAAAAATCTTTGTCAGCTTTGCCCTGCCAGGTGAAAGTGCGTTGGTCAAGATTACCAATAGCCGCACCAGCTTTGAAGAGGGTGATGCCGTTAGCATCACTGCCAATCCAAACCCTGAACGCGTTGTACCACCCTGCCCGCATTTTGGTGTTTGCGGTGGCTGTAATTTGCAGCATTGGCAGCCAGATGCACAAATTACATTTAAGCAATCTGTCCTTGCTGAGATGTTGGTCCATCAAGCCAATGTGGCACCTGATCACTGGCTTGAGCCGGTAGTCGGTGATCGCCTTGGCTATCGTACCAAAGCCCGACTGGGCGTACGTTATGTGGTCAAAAAAGAAACGGCTTTGGTCGGCTTTCGCGAGCGTTCTAGTAATTTCTTAGCAGAGTTAAATGAGTGTCATATCTTAGATCCGCGTATTGGCTTTGAGATTGAAAACTTAAAAACCCTTATTAGTACTTTAGATAGCCGCGACAAGATTGCTCAGCTTGAGTTGGCAATGGGCGAGCATTTACCAGAGCTGCCTGATGGCGATCAGCCAGTCGCGCTCATTGTGCGTAATCTTGAACCGTTATCAGATGGCGATGTTGATAAGCTAAAAGTATTTTTTGCAGCACGTAATTGGCAGCTGTATCTACAATCAAAGGGTGCGGATAGTATCCAACGTATTGCCTTGAGGGAGACAGATGATTTAAGCGAACAGTTTGGACGTTTGTATTATCAATTACCAGAGTATGATTTGACATTTGAATTTATTCCTACTGATTTTACCCAAGTTAATCTGTCGGTGAATCGTCAGATGACCAAGCTTGCTTGTGACTTGCTTGATTTAAAAGCAGGTGAACGCGTTCTAGATTTATTTAGCGGTTTAGGCAATTTTAGCCTGCCTCTCGCGCGTTTGGTTGGTGAAACCGGCTCGGTCGTTGGTGTTGAAGGCAGTGAAGCTATGACTGCACGCGCCGCTGATAACGCGCGCCGCAATGGCATTAATAACACTGAGTTTTATAGCCAAGATTTGACGCATGACTGTACGGACAAACCGTGGGCTAACCAAGGGTTTGATGCGCTGCTTATCGATCCACCGCGTTCTGGCGCGTGGGAGATTATGCAATATTTGCCTAAGTTTAACGCCGAGCGGATTGTCTATGTCTCCTGTAACCCTGCTACACTTGCTCGCGATACCAAAGCATTGCTCGAACAAGGTTATCGTTTGACTCACGCTGGCGTCATGGATATGTTTTGTCATACTGGTCACGTTGAATCCATCGCGCGCTTTGAAAAAGTATCTGCTTAAACCGTATGTAATGGCAGAGTGTAGTATTAACCTATGATTTTTAGAGGCGTTAATAGCTGCAATTTAAGAATGATATCTGCGTTACTCGCATATGCGGCTAACGCTATCATTACAGAGCCTTGCTTGATTTGTCATCGCAACATGCGATAATAATAGTCACTGTTTTTATTATTTATAAAACATAGTGAGTCTAAGCGCTCATAATTCTATGCAAGATCCCTATAATTGATTTTATAGCTGCTAAAAAATGGATTTTTTAGCGGCTGTATTGATTTATAACTGACCATTTATCGATAGCAAGCTCATGTTTGGCTCTAGCATTGTAGATGGCGTTATTATCAAGTCAAAATAGCTAAGAGGAGTGGGCAATGGTAAAAATTCGTGAAGGATTACCGCTGGTAGATGGACAAACCACGCAAGCCGACAGTGCAACTTTGGCAGCGCAACTGGTCGCGAGTCAACGCTCGCACCAGTCTGCCAATAGCTATGCTCAAATCCCACTAGATATCAAGTATCAACTTGCCACTCATAAACTCCATACTACCTTTGATCGCTCTGTTAATTACGCCTACTACAGTCATGACTCAAATCTTGAAAATGACTATTTAAGGGATAAAATCCTTGATGAATCCGAGGCGTTTTCACAGCAAGAGCTTGAAGCGTTAGATTTAAATCAAATCAATATTGATGTACCTACTTGGCTTGATAATGTTGCAAAGCGTATTGGGCAAGATTCAGTACCCAATCTTAGCGCTGCCTGTGCATTCGTCCGTAATCACATGAATACCAGTGAATCGGAGCGTTCGGGTGCTTACGTGACTGGTATCGGCATGACTGATATCTTAACTTACCTTTATCAAGATGAAGATGCCCTTGTCGCTGCCATGCTCTATCGCAGTGCGCGCAAATCGATTATTAGCCTTAGCGAAATCGAAAAAAAGTTTGGCACCGATATCTCAACCTTGGTTAAAGATACCTTGGCGATGGGACAACTGTCTGAGATTATCGAAAGCAATAAGCGCTTAGAAGATCACTTCGTAAATAATCAGCGGGATCAATTATCGAATATTTATAGCATGCTGATCTCAGTCACCAACGATGTACGAGTAGTACTGATTAAGCTTGCTGAACGCACTTTTGCTATGCGCGAGCTGACCTTTTCCAATGAAGTTCGGCAAGCTCGCGTGGCGCGTGAAGTCATGACTATTTATGCGCCATTGGCACATCGTTTGGGGATTGCCCAGCTGAAATGGGAGCTTGAAGATTTAGCCTTTCGCTACCTTGCCCCTGATCGTTATAAAGAAATTGCCAAACTATTATCAGAAAAGCGTAGCGAGCGTGAGTCTTATATCCAGCGCGTACAAGATAGACTGAACGAGTCTTTAGCAGAATCTGGTATTGAGGGCGAAGTTTCAGGACGCGTAAAGCACATTTATTCTATTTATCGAAAAATGAAGCTTAAAGGATTGTCTTTTGATCAGCTGTACGATATACGTGCGCTGCGAGTATTGGTGACCACTCCTTCAGACTGTTACCACGTGCTAGGATTGGTACACGGGTTATGGCGTTATATTCCTGAGCAATTTGACGATTATATTACTAATCCAAAATCTAACGGTTATCGCTCACTCCATACTGCGGTCATCGCTGAAAACAAATCGCTTGAAGTACAGATTCGTACTCAAGAGATGCACTTTGAAGCTGAGCTTGGCATGTGTGCCCATGTCAACTACAAAGAAGGGCTCAAAAATAAAAAGGACAATTACCTTAATCAGCGAATCAGTTCTTTACGTCAACTGCTGTCTATCAATAATCAGCCGCGCTCATCTTTATCAACAGGTGATGAATTAGAGGAAGTTGAATATGATGACGAAGAGCAATTGGTTGATTTTGATGAACTCGAACGTATTTACATATTTAGTCGTGATGGCGATATTACGGAGTTGCCAAAAGGTGCGACTGTGCTGGATTTTGCCTATTATGTTCATACGCAGGTCGGTAACCGTGCTCAAGCAGCGCGTGTCAATCAGCGTTATGTGCCGCTAACCTATCAGCTCAAAACGGGCGAGCAAGTTGAGATTATTACCAAATCTTCACGTGAGCCCAATCGCGACTGGCTAGTGGCTTCACTAGGCTATATTCATACCAATCGTGCCCGCTCAAAACTGCGTCAATGGTTTAACAAACAAGATCGCGATAAGAATATCGAAATCGGGCGTCAGATGCTCAGTAAAGAGCTTGAACGTCTATCGGTACATCCGAACAGCATCGATTTAAACGATTATACGCAACATTTTAATGTCAACAATACCGACGATATTGTGGTTGGTTTGGTGACGGGTGAAATTGGTCTAAATCAGCTTACCAGTCATATCTCTCGTCAGCTGCATCTAGAGCCTGAAAGATCTGAAGAAGATTTTGCCCCTATTATCGATAAAAGAGATTCAGGTAAGCTTGATGCTTACAAAATCCAAATCGATGGCTTGGATAACATTGAAGTTGGCTTGGCAGGCTGCTGTCACCCTGTGCACGGTGAGCCTATCGCGGGCTACATTACTTTATCGCGTGGTGTCAGTGTCCACAATCGTGGTTGCCCTGAATATCTGCGCCTGATCGAACGTGATCCTGAACGCGAAATCAAGGCAGCTTGGAAGATTAAATCTGGTCGCTATCAGCCGGTTGATATTCATATAGAAGCCTATGATAGGCGTGGTTTATTACGCGATTTAACCCAAATCATTGATAAAGAAAACGTCAATATTCGTCAAGTTCAAACTCTGAGCAATGATGATAATATTGCCTTTTTAAAGTTTCATATTGAAGTGTCGGGGCTGGCACATTTATCCAAGTTACTTGCTAAGCTTGAACAGCAGCACGGTATCTTACATGCTCGCCGCGCTGTTGCCTGATAATACCTTTAATTCTTAATAGAGATTTTATAAAATACTATGCCTGAGTTACCAGAAGTAGAAACGACAAAAACCAGTCTGACGCCTTTATTAGGACAAAAAGTCACCAACGTACAAGTTTTTCAACCAAAGCTGCGTTGGTCGGTACCTGATAATTTAGCAGATTTGATTGATTATACATTGGACAGCGTTGAGCGACGGGCAAAGTATTTAATCCTCAATTTTATACCGCTAGCTGATGATACTGTCTCATCTTCTGTAGAACCTAGGAATTTACAGCCGAGACAGCTTCTGGTTCATCTTGGCATGTCAGGTAGCTTGCAACAACACAGTCACGCAAGCGATAAGCGCAAACATGACCATTTGGTTATAAGTTTTATCGGCGCTGACGATACTCAAACTCAGCTACATTATTACGACCCCAGACGCTTTGGCTCTATCTTATGGCTTGAGGATTACGGAGATAAGCTACTAAACCATTTAGGACCTGAGCCTTTATCAGATGCGTTCACAGCAGAATATTTGTATTATCTTATCCAACGTAGCGAACAGTCCATCCAGACTCAAAGCAGCAAATCGTTTAAAAAGCAGCCTATCAAACGAGCCATCAAGTCAGTCATTATGGAGCAGCAAGCTGTGGTCGGCGTTGGTAATATCTATGCCACTGAGAGCTTATACCTCTCAGGCATCCATCCTGCTACTCCAGCGAATAAGATATCATATGACCAAATAGTAATTTTAGTCGCCCATATCAAAACGATTTTACAGAAAGCTATCAAGCTAGGTGGTTCAACACTACGTGATTTTACGGTTGCTGATGGTCAAACAGGTTATTTCCAGCAAACCTTGAATGTCTATGGTAGACAAGGTGAAACTTGTCCGCACTGTGATTCAGTTTTAGAGAATATCAAGCTCAATGGACGTGCCAGTGTCTACTGCCCTGTTTGTCAGCCAATTAATTAGATCTGGATTTTCCCATATTAATTTTTTTATCCAATATTCACTTAAATAGACCAGTCCGCCACTCTTTAACTACTTGTCATTAAAATAGAGCAATTAATAAACATATCCTTATATACTGCGCATTTTTGTTGCTTATTGATCCACATATTGCTTTAATAGTGCTTGCACTTACATAAATAATGCAAACCATTTATTTACCTGTAATATATAGGCTATTTCTCGTTGCCGCGATATCTCTATTTCTGTGGAGAAATAGCAACAGCCATTTATCATTCTATTTATGAGTTTTAGGATATCATTATGACTGCTCAAGCTAACACCAAATGCACCGCAAAGTATAAGCTATTAACTGTATTGATAAGTGCCAGCTTAGCTTTTGCAAGTATGCAACCTGCTTTGGCAGCGATAGAAATTGATGAAACAGATTTTGGTCCCTCTTATGAGACTATGGCTGTAGATACCGTTGTCGGCAAGCCATTACAGTTGATAGCAGCTGTCGCAGGTACAGCCGCTTACATCGTCAGTTTGCCCTTCTCTTTGATTGGTGGTAATGCTGACCAAGCACAGCAGAAGCTCTTTGTTGAACCATGGAATGCCATGAGTCGCTGTTTAGGCTGTACGGTTGCTGAAGACAACTATTACAAATCGCAAATCGTTGATAATAACGTTGTGCGTATCGTCGTTGATCAACCATCAGAAATTATTATTAATACCAATGACTATGTTGTCGTTAGACCCTAAACATAACTACCATTAAGTAATTATAAAAAATCCAATAAAAAGAGGCTAACATGACGTTAGCCTCTTTTATTTTTTAATCTGACGGTCAGTAAAATGTGTTTACTTATTAATATTGCCAAGCTTAGCGCTAATTTCACGAAGCAATTGCACCTCTTCTGACGGCTCTTCTATTGCTTCTTCTATTGCTTCTTCTATTGCTTCTTCTACCTCATCTGCACGGCGCAATCTGTTGACCATTTTTACCATCATAAAAATAATAAACGCCAAGATTAGAAAGTTAATCAGCACCGTAATGAAGCTACCGTAAGCCAATACAGGAATGCCAGCAGCTTTGAGGGCATCATTGGTTCTTGCCACACCTTCTGGCGCATCGCCCAATATCAAAAACATATTCTTGAAATTAATTTCGCCGCCGACGATAAAAGCAACAATGGGCATGATCACGTCTTCTACTAAAGACGTTGTGATCGTAGCGAATGCTCCACCGATGATCACACCGACGGCCAGATCCATCACATTACCTTTTAAAGCAAATTCTTTAAACTCAGATACCATACTCATGATTTATCTCCTTAAAAATCTTATCGACCATAAGATAAGTGTGTAAATGATGCATCCAACTTGGGATTTTAATAATAACCGTAAGATTACTCATTTTTTTAGTAAGTGATATCCAACTATTGTCTTTTTATTCTATGTAAAATGCAACACAAAAAAAAGCAGCATAGAATAGTGGTATACCAACTATTCTATGCTGCTCACTAGATATCTTTAATGCGGAACCAAATAATGGATAACCACTATTTATTGTTCAATATTACGCACCTTTCTTACGACCATAACGTTTACGCTCACTTTCAGTCAAGTAGCGTTTACGAATACGTATCGCTTTTGGCGTTACTTCTACCAATTCATCATCTTGGATGAATTCAAGTGCTTGCTCAAGCGTAAACTTAACTGCTGGAGTCAGTGTCAATGCTTCATCAGTACCACTAGCACGAACGTTGGTTAACTGCTTACCGGTCGTCGGGTTCACTGCCATGTCATCATTACGTGAGTTAAGACCAATAATCATACCTTCGTAAACTTCAAGCTGTGGCTCAGCAAATAATTTACCGCGTTTTTGTAGGTTAAATAGAGCAAAACCCAAGCAAACACCCTTCGCCATAGAAACCAAGACACCGTTTGAGCGAGCACCAACCTCACCAACTTTCTGTGGACCATAATGTGAAAAGCTTGAAGTCATGATACCTGTACCTGAAGTCAGGGTTAAGAACTCAGAGCGGAAACCAATCAAACCACGGGCAGGCATTGTCGCTTCGATACGCATACGACCTTTACCATCAAGCTCCATATTGGTCATCTCGCCTTTACGCAAGCCAACCTGCTCCATGATAGGACCTTGATGCGCATCTTCGATATCGAAGACAACGTTTTCATACGGCTCTTGTAGCTTACCATCAACTTCTTTGACGATAACTTCTGGACCTGAAACGCCCATCTCGAAACCTTCACGGCGCATGTTTTCGATCAATACAGATAAATGCAGCTCACCACGACCTGATACTTTAAATTTATCAGGAGATTCTGTATCTTCTACACGTAATGCTACGTTATGAATCAATTCACGCTCAAGACGCTCACGAATATTACGTGAGGTCACAAACTTACCATCACGACCAGCAAAAGGTGAGTTATTTACTTGGAAGTTCATAGAAACAGTAGGTTCATCAACCGTTAATGCTGGTAATGCTTCGACAGCACTAGGATCACAAATCGTATCTGAGATATTAAGCGAATCAATACCAGTAATACAAACGATGTCACCAGCTTGTGCATCTTCAACATCAATACGGTCAAGACCATGATAGCCCATAATTTTCAAAATACGGCCATTACGGGTATTGCCATTTTTATCAATGACAGTTACTTGTGTATTGGTTTTTACTTTACCACGCTGAATACGACCAATACCGATAACACCAACGAAACTATTGTAGTCAAGACTTGAGATTTGCATGCGGAATGGTGCATCTGCATCAACCTGTGGAGCCTGTACAACATCAACGATAGTTTTGAACAGTGGCGTCATGTCATCAGCTAAATCATCAGCTTCTAAACCTGCAATACCATTCAATGCTGAGGCATATACTACTGGGAAATCTAATTGCTCATCGGTCGCACCTAAGTTATCGAATAAATCAAAAATTTGATCCATTACCCAATCAGGGCGCGAACCAGGACGGTCAATTTTGTTGATAACAACAATAGGCTTTAGACCTTGCTCGAACGCTTTTTGCGTTACGAAACGAGTTTGTGGCATTGGACCATCAACAGCATCAACCACTAGAAGTACGCAGTCAACCATAGACATTACACGTTCAACTTCACCACCGAAATCGGCGTGACCAGGGGTATCCACAATATTAATACGATATTCAGTACCATCAGTGTTATCTGTCCAACGAATGGCTGTATTTTTCGCCAAAATAGTAATACCACGTTCTTGCTCAATATCACCTGAATCCATTGCACGCTCAGCAATATTTGCACGGTCGCCAAAAGTACCAGACTGATGTAATAGCTTATCAACCAAAGTTGTTTTACCGTGATCAACGTGGGCAATAATTGCAATGTTACGCAGGTGTTTGATATCGTTCGCCATATAAAATGCTCGTTTCGTCTTAAAAAAATGCAGTAGCAGTAAGCACCGCTGGATAAACTTTTGCCATTAACCAGATAAGTAGTATTACGCTATGATTAAACAACCATACAATAGGTACAGCTAGATAATTAATAGAAGTAAAACATAGACTTATGGTGATGAATCCATCGTACAGATAGCTATGCTAATTACACTTTGTCAGTTTACAAAGTGTTTGGGTGGCTAGTATAGCATTATTAAATCATAAATTTATGTAATAACTTACTTTTCTCGATACATAAATAAAAAAAAGCCACCCATTGGATGACTTTTTTTGTAACTAATTAGCTTGTTACACAATTAGTAGCTAGTACTTATTGAACAACCATATCTTTAGTTTGTTCAACAGTCATTGTTTTGTCACCAGTGATGATGGCATAAACACGACGGTTCATAGCACGACCTTCTTCAGTGTTGTTGTCAGCGATTGGTTGATCATAACCATAACCAACAGTTGATAGACGGTTTGGAGCAATACCAAATTCGTTAGTCAACATAGATTTCACAGCAACAGCACGGGCTTCAGACAGACGTTGGTTATAACGTGCTGATGGACCAGTTTTAGAGGCATGACCTTCAACACGAGCGGTAGAGTTAGGATACTCGCGCATCTTCTCTGCTACTTTAGCGATTTCAGGTTTGTACTGAGTTTTGATAGCTGATTTATCGTTATCAAAGAATACACGTAGTTCCATTTTCAATTCATCAGTAATATCTACTGGTACTGGGCAACCGCGCTCATCTACAACAACATTCATTGGAGTGCCTGGGCATGCATCGATGCTATCAGGTACGCCATCGCCGTCTGAATCAAGATCAGATTCAACAACAACGATTGGTGGAGTCTGAACGTTAGGCTCTTGCATCGGTGGAACAGCTACTGCAGGTGCTAAATGACCACCAAGTACTACTTCTAGACCGGCCAAAGCCATGCCTTCCCACCAGTTTTCGTCAAAGTTATGAATCGCACGAGCTTCACCGCGTAGGCTTAAAGCGTCGTTGATACGATACATAGCACCTAGACCTAGGTTACCAATAGTATCTTTAGAACCAGTAACGAAGTTACCAGCAGCATCTTCAACTTCAATCTTAGAACGACCAGCACCAACTAATACATATGGCTTTAATGCACTATCAGTATAACCAGTAAATTGCTCAGTACCGATCAAGAAGTTACCAGAAATCATTTCTTGTTCAGCATCATTAGTTACAGTACCAGCACGATTTACAGCATCAGTATTTGATACACCATACTCTACTTGGAACTGAGTAGAAGGAGTCAATTCGATACCTAGTGCAGCACCAGTGTATAAACCATTCTCTTTATAGAAACTATCACCAGTAGCTGTACCCATAGTTGAAAGCTGCTCTTCATCAGCACCTTCGCTATAATGATAACCAAGTAATAATGGGCTGATAGTTACGCCAGCGTTAGCTGCTAGTGGGGCTGCTGTGATGGCAAACAAAGCCAAAGCAATTTTATTTAATTTCATGAAACTTCCTCCAAAGGATAATTTTAGTAGTGCATTAAGCAAAACTATTGCTCAAAAACAAACATCATTTACGAACTTAAAATTACAAAGCAAAACCAATTAAGACGTAGCTTAGCGATTATCAATTCAGTTTACAACTTTTTTCGTAAACCAGCTACACATTATTACACGATAATGTCATAACTAAAACACATTAGCCCGCTTAACTTACTGAGAGCTAACACACTTTACACTCTTTATCTTTTGTATGTTAGGTCGCAATAGATGATGAAACGATTCCTACCTATTGTTGCAACTCATTTTAATACAAGTAGTTAATTTTCTCTATTATTAAAAGCCTCTATTCACGAATTGAAACATTCTTTGACAGTAGACATATATTTGGTTTATATTTACAATTGTAGAAACAAACAATATTCTACTTATTCCATTTAATAGCTTTCTTTGCTATTCACTATATTAGTAATGCAACTTGATAAAACAAATGGTGACATGAACAATAGACTTAAAAACACAATGAACATTTAAAACCATCTTAGCTATCCCTTTCATACAGGTAGCAGTCCATTATGGCTATATCCTATAGAATACTTTCAATATGCTCGAAGGGTTTTAGACGGCATAATGAGCATGGGTTTAATTTAGTAGAATTAATCGTAACCATTGCTATCTTAGCTATTATATTAATGATTGCCACACCTTATATTTTGACTCAGTTGGCAACTATGGAAGCCAGACGTATTGCAAGCCAAATAGACACTACCTTAACTTTGGCAAAAGCTGAGAGTCATATTAGAAGACAAGATTTACTGGTTTGCTTATCTAATGGGGGTGGTCTTTGCCATAGAGACAGCTTTAAAAAGTTATTATTATTCTCGGATAAAAATAATAATAACAATTTTGATGTTGGTATTGATGGTTTGTTAGAAGACCAAGCGCTGAACCCAAAATACAGTACTTTATATTTACGGGTCGGTAATAACCGTCACTACACTAAATTTTGGGGCGATAGCGGCAGTCCTCGTGGGCATTTCGGACATATTAAATACTGTCCAACCTCAACCTATAATCACATCATGTACCAAATCTCTTTTAATCAGACAGGCGGTATTACCTACAAACCTAACGAAAACCATCCGACCGGATGTGGTACATAATGATATATCAATATAAGCTAAGAATAAACTGTCGTAGCTATCGGTGCATCGCTGTTTTCATCATAATAACCGCCTGCTCTATCCCCATAAATAGCGCATCCGCTATCAAAGCATGACCAATATTTAGCTCATATATACCGTCAATTTGGGCAATCGCATGAACATTATCACGTGTTAAACCGTGACCAGCATTGACCAACAGCTTACTATCAAATCGTTTAGCGGTAACCACTGCATTTTTAATACGTTCAAGCTCTATATTTACCCTATCTGTGTTACCTGCCAGACCTGCCTCAGCGTAAGAACCTGTGTGTAATTCGATTGCGTCAGCGCTACAATTAATTGCTGCCTCGATCTGCTTATATTCTGGATCAATAAACAAAGAGACTTTGATACCTGCTGCTTGTAACTTACTGACACAATCTGTCAATGAAGCTAGCTGCCCTGCCACATCAAGCCCCCCTTCTGTAGTCAGTTCAGCACGTTTTTCCGGCACTAGGCATACCCAATATGGTTTGACTTGACAGGCTATGTCTAGCATCTCAGTCGTTGCTGCCATCTCTAGATTCATTCTTGTGGTCAGCTGCCCTGCCATCTCATATACATCGGCATCTTGAATATGACGGCGATCTTCACGCAAATGAATGGTGATACCATCAGCACCTGCTTTCTCACATAAAAGTGCTGCAGCTAGTGGGCTTGGATATCCCACACCGCGTGCTTGACGTAAGGTTGCCACATGGTCAACGTTGACACCTAAGAGTGGTTTTTTTGAAGTATTTTGTGGATTTTGCTCTAATGTAGTAGTCGGCAAAATCTGCGCTGTATCCGTCATAAAAAATCCTTTTATTAATAGTTAGATCATTTACTAAAAATAGCTTATTGATGATAAGTAGTTGTGAGCATATTCTATTGTTAAGTATGCTTTATAGTTGATAACGCTGTTGCTGCTGCCAAAGTAGACGACTTTGCAGCGGTTGATAATCAAGCATATGATCAATCAACTGCCGATGTAAACGCGACCATGCGTTCAGCGTACTAACGGACAACCCTTGCTCTACCATTATCAAAATATCATTCCCTTTAAAAACCGCATGACCAACCATACTTTCGCCATCTTCTGTATGCAAAGTCGGCACTAAGCCCATATCGGGTAAGAATCGGTAAACCTGTTCAGGCTCAATAGGGTTTTCAAGGCTGTCTTGATGTAACGTCAGTGAAAATCCCAACTCATCAAATAGATAGCTTTCAAACTGGCGTAAGCACAGACGTAGCTCGTCAGCGGTTAGAGGTTTTTTGAGCGCATCTAGGCTGTTTTGATAATGTTGCCATAATATGGGCATAGGATCTTCAGTAGGCAACAATCGCCACAATATCTCGTTCAAATACAGGGCTGCATATTGATGCTGACCTGTAATGCTTTCTTGATGTCGTACATCTACATTTGCTACATCGTCATCTTGGACAGCTTGTGTATGGACTGAACTAAAAGAGGCTATATTGATTTGACTGAATGTTTTGAGATCACGTTTGCCAGTAGCAAAGAGTTGTAAAGGCATAAATAGTGGCGCGCCTTTTTTACCAATACCATGTATCACCCCATGCTGCTGAGAAAATAAATAATATAAGGCGCGCTTTTCTTGATAAGGGCGCTGATGTAATAAATAACCGATTAACGCTTCGTTACGCATGATTATTACCTCAGCTATAGTTCACTCAATATAAAAGAGAGTCGCTATTAATATTTTTAATAGCCTAAACTGGTCAAGGCTCTTTCGTCATCCGACCAACCGCGCTTAACTTTTACCCATAGCGTTAACATGATTTTTTTATCAAACAGCTGCTCCATATCTTTACGAGCATCCATACCGACTTGTTTGATACGTTGCCCTTTGTCACCAATCACAATCGCTTTTTGCCCGCTACGCTCGACATAAATAGTGGCATCGATAAAGGTACAGGCTTTACGTGGACGACCAGTTTTTGGGTCAGTATGAGCCGCTTCATCTTTAAAGCCGTCAATTTGTACGGTTAAATCGTAAGGTACTTCATCACCGGCACTGCGCATGATTTTTTCACGAATAATTTCACTGGCTAAAAAACGCTCTGTGCGATCGGTGATTTGTTCTGTATCATAAATTGGCGCAGCGACTGGCAAATGTGATGCGATCACTTCTTGCAGACGATCTAAGTTTTGATTCTTTAATGCAGAAACGGGGACGATATCGGCAAAATCAAAACTGTCGTTAAAGGTTTCCATTAACGGTAAAACGCTGCCTTTATCTTTTAAGGTATCCGCTTTATTAATCACTAAAACCACATTTAAATTGGTATCGCCAAGCTTTTGTAGAACCAGTAAATCATCGTCACGCCATTGATCAGAATCAACGACAAACAATACCAAGTCTACATCTACCAATGCAGAGACGGCCGCTTTATTCATGCGTTCATTGATAGCACGTACTTCGTTGCGATGAATGCCGGGGGTATCAACAAATACTGCCTGCATCTCATCATTAGACAAGATACCGTGGATACGATGACGCGTCGTTTGTGGTTTACGTGAGGTGATGGACAGCTTTTGACCCAATAAATGGTTCATCAGCGTTGATTTGCCGACATTTGGACGACCAACAATGGCGACATAGCCGGTTTTGAAACCTTCAGCAGCAAGCGCGCCATTATTTGGTGAAAAGAAATCTTCGATTGCTGAATCGTTATCTACTGCATTGTTTTCCGTTTCGTTGATTTCTACTTCACTCATGTCTACTGCATTGTTTGTACTTATATTTAGGTCAGTATTTTCGGTCATGTTTGTGGCATTATCTTCATTGTTTAATGGCAAGTCAGTATGATTGCTCATAGGGTAATCCTGTGGGGTTTGTCATCAGTTAAACTGCTTTATGCGCATGTGACATAAATAGCAGCACTGTTATCAAGTTATGAATATTTGATGTTGCAATACCAATTCGTTAAAGAATGAGTATTTTTGAAATATAGAAATGATAGTGTTGAAGGCATTACTATCAAGTCATCAATATAAAATCAGGGTAATATTACAAAAGCCATTAGCTGCGTTTTTTGGGCACACTAGGCAGCTTATGAAGTTGGTTAATCATCAATTCAGCCGCTTTTTGCTCAGCAATACGGCGGCTTTCACCAGATTCGGTAATATCAGGACAGTTAAGAATGTTTACCTGACAGCGTACCACAAATATTTGATGCGGGGCATTACCGCGTGTTTCCATCAACTCATAATGTGGTAAGTCAAATTGCTTCGACTGCAGCCATTCTTGTAAACGGCTCTTGGCATCTTTTAGGGCTTTTTGATCATTGACATTATCAATCAAATCACCATACCAAGACAATACACATTCTCGTGTGATATTCATATCTTGACTGTCTAGATAAATAGCACCAATCAAGGATTCGACGGCGTCCGCCAATATAGAAGCACGATTGCGTCCGCCACCTTTACGCTCACCCACACCCAATATTAGCTGATTAGACAGCTCTAGATTTTGAGCGATAATAACCAAGGATTCTTGCCTCACGAGCGTCGCTCGCATACGGGTCAGACGACCTTCGTTTTGGGTTGGATAACGATGATATAGCGCTTCACCGACTATCATACCTAGTAATGCATCACCCAAAAACTCTAAGCGTTCATAGTTCTTTTTACTATCAAACGAGCGATGCGTGAGTGCCAGCTTAGGTAGACTTAAATCATTAAACACATAACCCAACTTGCGCGTTAATACTGCTAAGCGTTGAATAAATTCTGAGCTAATAACAAGCGTGTCATCAGACAGGCTATTTTTTGGTGGATTAGGAACCGCCTGAGGATACTGCGAAGTTGGTTTCATGCGTGGCTTATGATTATCCCTTTTGTTGTACTATTTAAGGTCATTAAATAGTAACGTTTAAAAATATTAAATACAAAAAACCAGCTCATAAAGAACTGTTTTCTAGAGTACTGGCTTGTTATATCGTTGCTGCTCGTATTTTAGAAAATCGAATTACTCTGCTATTGTAGGATCAATATCGCCTTCAAAGCGATTCACAATATCAATATTTCCAAAGAGCGTATTGGTTTTTTCATATTTTTTATAGATAGCCAACTGACCTGTTTTTTTATCTTGAAAGGTAAACACATCCTCTGCTTTGGTATCGTAATCAGCATTGATAGACAACTGCTTATCAACACGCTCGACGAATTGCTTGGCGGTCTCTTTCTTGTTATTAGACTCTTGAAGCTGCGCACTCAAGGTTTTAGTCAGTTGATAATCGCCAATTTGTGCTGGCACAATGGCAACAATCAATTTAACAGCAACACCCAAAGCGATGATAATAAAAACGATACTCGTGACACTAGCACCGCGCTGTGTAGATAAGCCAGATAACTGTTGCACCATAATACCTCTCAACGAAAAATAGCTATATTTGTAATGTATCTAGCTTAGAAAACACTATTTCTTAGTACATGTTTATAAGCTAAATATCATTGCATTGAATAGCCATAATGTTAGCACAAAACGTTTGTCGGTAAATATATCTAAAGAACATTGATGTCATTAATCGATAGAACCATTACGTTTAAAAGTAGGTAGCTGTAGACCTGGCGGCTTATGCATCCAAATATATACTGCTTTTCCTGCTAAATTATCATCAGGAACAAAGCCCCAAAAGCGTCCATCTGCACTGCGATCACGATTATCGCCCATGACAAAATACTGACCTTCAGGCACATTAATACGCCATTCATTGCCTTCTGAGCTCACCACTTCTGGCGACTGTTGCTGTAAAAATGGCGCATATTGCGAGCTGTTCATACCATTCAAATAACGAACAACATACTCATGCTTACCTTGAGTTTCTTTAAAATATTTTGCGTCGCCTTCTTCTTGCTGACCCATCACAGCAGCATTCTCTTCCGTCAGCATTTGACCCGGAGCAACTTCCCCTGACGAATATAACTGTGACGTCAGCTCTGCATTGGCGTCAAAATCAATGGCTTGAGTAGCAACAGGCACATCATTAATCGCAATTGTGCCTTGATTATAACTAACCGTATCACCCGGCAGACCAATGACGCGCTTAATATAATAAATACTTGGGTTCTCTGGATAACGAAAAACGGCAACATCGCCATGTTCAGGCGTGCCAGTATCGATTACTTTATTATAAGTCAGGGGCAAACGAACACCATAAGCATACTTATTGACGGCAATAAAGTCACCCGTATATAGCGTTGGCACCATCGAGGACGACGGAATATTAAACGGCTCAATTAAGAATGAGCGCACAATAAGCACCACCGCTAATACAGGGAAAAAATCATATGCCCAGCGTACCAGCAAGCTCTCTTTACCGCGACCCCGTGTTTTACGCTGTTTAAGTGTCAGCTTATCTAATAGCCAAATAATACCCAAACCTATGGTTAATGGCACTAAAATCAAATTGAAATCAAAATCCATACTTAATTGCCTATTAGCGAGCTACTTATCCAATGATGACATCTGTAAAAACAGCAATGATGATTCATTTATTAATAATCTAATCTACCTGCAATACGGCTAAGAAGGCTTCTTGTGGAATCTCGACGTTACCCACTTGCTTCATGCGTTTTTTACCGGCTTTTTGCTTAGACAGTAGCTTTTTCTTACGCGAGACGTCACCGCCATAACACTTAGCCAAGACATCTTTACGCATGGCTTTCACAGTACTACGCCCGATAATTTGGCTGCCAATTGCCGCTTGAATAGCGACATCAAACATTTGACGCGGAATCAGCTCTTTCATTTTGGTCACGAGTGCGTTACCACGGTAGCGCGACTGAGTTTCATGGACAATCATAGCAAGCGCATCGACTTTGTCGCCGTTAATCAGCACATCAACTTTAACCAATTTATCGACTTGATAACGCTCAAAATTATAATCAAGTGACGCAAAACCACGTGACACTGATTTTAGACGGTCAAAGAAGTCCATGACCACTTCGCCCATCGGAATATCAAAGATCAGCTGTACTTGACGACCCATAAAGCGCATATCGACTTGCACACCTCGGCGCTCAATACAAAGCGTCATCACGTTACCGAGATAATCCTGCGGTACTAAAATCTGACAACGAGCAATCGGCTCACGGAATTCTTCGATATTATTCGGTTCAGGCAGTCTTGATGGGTTATCAACATAGATAATGCTGCCATCTTTTTTTACAATCTCGTAGATAACTGAAGGCGCAGTAGTAATCAGATCCAAGTCATACTCACGCTCTAGGCGCTCTTGGATAATTTCCATATGCAGCATACCGAGGAAGCCACAACGGAAACCAAAGCCTAGCGCGTCTGAGGTATCCGGCTCAAAGAACAATGACGCATCGTTAATTTGCAGTTTTTGCAGTGCTTCACGGAATTTTTCGAAGTCGGTAGATTCTACAGGAAACATACCAGCATACACTTGCGGCGTAATCTGTTTAAATCCAGGAATACGATCGACGTCAGGCGTACTGGCATGCGTAATCGTATCACCAACTGGCGCGCCTGCAATATCTTTAATACCCGCAATAATAAAGCCCACTTCACCCGCTTCTAAGATACCCGTATCTAACGGCTTCGGGGTAAAGACACCAATTGATCCGACTAAATGCGCATCTTTGGTCGATTTAATATAAAGTTTATCACCTTTTTTTATCGTACCTTGGCG